>Ga0194132_10000235_pt1 | contig 114153 bp, 114 predicted proteins | sample TA2KigOf80mmetaG_FD_148612 | JGI IMG/M metagenome (GOLD analysis project Ga0194132, IMG submission 148612) | Freshwater microbial communities from Lake Tanganyika, Tanzania - TA2015054 Kigoma Offshore 80m | ecosystem: Environmental > Aquatic > Freshwater > Lake | place: Tanzania: Lake... | reverse complement strand
GGGCTCGGCCCGTCCGGCTTCGGGTGCGTCGCTCCAATTCGGTCCGCTCGGCGGGCGTCAAGGCGATCGGCTGGGTGTCCATACCAGCCAATATAGCACTAAACACTTATCTGGTACAGTCCACTAGTGTGGCCGGCGTCAGCACTTTGCGCAAGGTTGAGGCGCCCGGTGTCTTTCACGCGCCGTTGGCGGCCGCCCGGAGGTATGGCCGCGTTTGGGAATGCTCCGCTGAGCGCCGACGACGGCTCGATCCGCGCCATCGACCCACTGGAACGCCCCAAACTCGAGCCGGTCACGGCGCGCCGACGAACTCGCCGCCACCAATGATCACTTGGTGGCGGCCGGGGTGCGGCGCCTCGGAGGGCCCGAGGCGCCGCTACCACTACCCGATCTGCCAGGATCCCGACTGCTACTACGTCACCCTCGCCGAGCCATCGCTACTTGGTCAGCTGCATCTCCGCCCGGATGTAGAGATACCGCCCGTTGTACCCGAACGGCGACGCCCCCGGCCAGATGAAGGTGCCATTGTTGGTGTTCGCCTCGATCTGAACCCGATCGGGATAGGTATCGAACAGGTTCCGCGCCCCGACCGACAGGTTGATCTGGTTGAAGTTGTAACCCACCTCGGCGTCGATCAGGTTCTTGGCCCCGAAGGTCTCGATCCCGTCGAGGCTGCCGTCCCGGAAGTTGCCATAGTGCGACGCCCGAGCCAAGGCGTTGAACCGACCCACCGAGTAGGTCGCCGACAGGTTGAGTCGTCGATCCGGTCGGTTCCGCTCGATGGCGTTGATGGTCACGGCGTCGAGCGCGCTGGTGTAGATCGTCCCGGTCCCCCTGAGAATGGCCGGTAGCGGCGCGATCCTCGTGATCGTGTTCTTGGTGTAGTTGAACGCCCCGAACAGGTCGAGCACCCCGCCGGCGGCCGGGAACCGATACTCGGCCGTCAGGTCGATGCCTTGGGTCTTGGTGTCGAGGGCGTTGGTCGGGAACTGAACCCCGACGATCGAGGTGACGCCCGAGTCGGCGAGGATCCGGGCCACCACCGGATCGGAGGTGCCGTCGAAGGTGGCGCCGAGGAGGATCCGGTCGTTGATCTTGATGTGATAGAGGTCGACCGTCAGCGTGAAGCGGGTGGTCGGGCTCCAAGCAAGGCCGGTGCTCAAGTTGAAAGACGTCTCCTCCTTGAGCGGCGTGGCCCCGAAGATCCGCGAGGCCCGGTTGGTCACCGGGAAGTTGCCGATCTCGACCAGAACGCCGTTCTGGATCGCCGTGGTGGTGTGGCTGTACCAGCTCTGCGAAAGGCCGGGCGCTCGGAAGCCGGTGCTCGCGGCGCCCCGAATGACCACCTCGCGCGACGGCTGGTAGCGCAGGGCCGCCTTGGCGGTGATCCGTTGGCCGAAGTCGCTGTAGCTCTCGAACCGACCGGCCACGTTGACCAGGACCTCCGAGTTGAGCTCGGTCTCGAGATCGACGTACCCGCCCACGTTGTTCCGGCTGTTGGAGCTGGCATCGCTGGGCGCGAAGCCCTGGAAGACCGACGAACCCGCCTGGGCGATGTCGGAGCTGTCCCGGGTCTTGTGATAGCCGTTGATCCACGACGCCCGCTCACCGGCCACGACGTCGTAGTGCTCCCGCCGGAACGCGGCGCCGAAGGCGACGTTGACGGGCCGAGGGAGACCCATCTCGACCGGGCGCGACACGTTGAGCCCCAGGTTGAACTCGCCGCGACGGAGCTTGCCGGCGTCGAAACTGGTCTGGTTGGGAATGCCGGGATCATCGGCCGTTCCCCGGATCCCGTCCCTGCCCGGCGCGGTCGGGGTCGTCAGGCTCGGTCCCAAGGACGAGTTCAGGGTGTTCTCGAGATTGAAAGCGAAGCTGTTGAATCCGTAGTTCGCGCCGAAGTCGATCGCCCAACCCTTGGTGTTGGCTCGGATGCCGCCCGCGGCCGAGTAGTCGATCACCTGGGGCCGGAACTGGGGCAAGAAGCCGAGGGGGTAGATCTCCGGCCAGTTGCGGGAGTTCTGGGGCTTGCGGAAGAACCCGTTGCCGGTGCCGTCGCGGTCGGAATATCCGCCGAAGGCATAGAACTCCGTGGTCCCGGTCGGATTGAGCGGAAGTCGGAGGTTCGCGAAGGTGTGGATGTCGCGCTCGAGGCCGTCGCCCCAGTGGACATTGGGCTGCGGCACCCCGGTTCGCTTGATGATCACCTGGCAGTTCGCCACCGAGTCGCGGACCCCGTTCAGGTCGGGGAAGCTGCCGTCCGGGCAGGCCCGGTTGGTGGCGTTGCGCTTGAGGACCTGGCCGAAGATCGAGAGCGAGCCCCGGCCGAGCTTGATGCCGGCGCCGCCGTTGACGTCGATCGAGGCGCCGTCATCGGGACCGTTCCCGGTGGCGTGCTGGCCGTAGGAGGTGTTCACGAACGGCGAGAACTGACCCTCCTTGAGCACCAGGTTGACCACCCCGGCGATCGCATCGGAACCGTACTGGGTCGAGGCGCCGTCCCGGAGGACTTCGATCCGGTCCACCGCGCTCGAGGGGAAGGCGTTCAGGTCGACGCCGCTCGATCCCGGGGCGGAGCCATTCGAGAACACGTTGAGCAACGCCGTCTGGTGGCGTCGCTGACCGTTGATCATCACCAAGCTGTGGTCGGGCGAAAGGCCGCGGAGCGTGAACGGTCGAACGATTTCGGTCGCGTCGGTCACCGCCTGCTTGGGAAAGTTCGCGGCCGGCGACAGCTGGGCCAGGATCTGGGTCGTCTCGGTGGTGCCGAGCTTCTTGATCTCCTCGGCCGTGAAGATGTCGACCGGGACGGCCAACTCTTCTGCCGCGGTGTGCCGGGCCCGGGAGCCGACGACCACCTGGAGCGGCGCCAGCTCGACCGCCGACCGAGTCAAGGTGAAGTCGAGCTGGACCGTCTGGCCGACGGTGACCGTCACCGAGCTGGTGGCCGGCAGGTAGCCGATCGCCCGCACCCGGATGTTCCGACTGCCGGTGGGCACCGCGCTCAAGGTGTAGCGGCCCCGGGCGTCGGAGGCGCTCCTAAGCGTCGATCCTTCGACGGAGACCACGGCGCCGATGATGGCGCCGCCAGCACTGTCACTCACTCGACCCTGGATGGAACCCGATTGTGCCGCGGCGACCGAGGTAGCCAGGGCGAGCGTGGTCGCGATGAGGGGCAGGGATCGGGACGAGTTGGACCGGCGCATCGAACCTCCGGGGGGGAAAGGATCGCAGTGAAGAAATCCGCGCCTTGGCCCCCTGGCAAGGCCCAGGGACAAGCTCGGCCTGTCCGTGGAGCGCACTCTCGACCGGTGCCGGCCCGGCACCGGCGGGCGTCGAGTCTCAAACCTGACGCCGTCGAGCGAGCCGCCGCCGGACCGAACGGTGAAGCCTGACTCCGGGGGACTCACCTCGCGATGAGTCGCGCGGTGCTGGCCAGGATGAGGACGATCTCGAGTCCCCGCACGGATCCCCCCTCGCGGCAAAAAGGCTCCACCTTCGGTGCAATTCGGTTATCACCAATCGGGTGCCCTGCCGTAGCTTGAGCAATCACTAAACTCGAGGGGGTGACAACATGCCGACAGTACACTATACTCATGTCATGAGTAAGCGCCTGCAAGTCGTCCTCGACGACGGAGCCTACCGCGACCTCGTCCGGGTCGCCCGCCGGCATCGGGTCACCGTGTCGGAATGGGTCCGCCGCGCCCTGCGCGAGCTGTCCCTCCGCGAACCCGGCACCGATCCGGACCTCAAGCTCGCCCTCGTGCGCGAGGCGGCCCGGGGCGACTACCCCACCGCGGATGTCGACACCATGCTCGACGAGATCGCCCGAGGATCCTTCGGCCGGTCCCGGTGATCTTCGTCGACTCCAATGTCCCGATGTATCTGGTCGGTGCCCCCCATCGGCACAAGGTCGATGCCCAGCGGCTTCTCGAACGGGCCATCGCCGATCGGGAGAAGTTGGTCACCAGCGCCGAGGTGTTTGAGGAGATCCTCCATCGCTACAGCCACTTGAATCGGCTCGACGCGATCCAGCCCGCGTTCGATGCCCTGCGCGGCGTGGTCGATGAGGTCTTCCCCATCGACCACCCCCAGGTGGAGCGGGCCAAAACCCTGCTCCTCGGCCGGCCCCGCCTCTCGTCACGCGACGCGCTCCATCTCGCCACGATGGAACGGCACGGGGTAAGCCGGATCCTGTCGTTCGACACCGGCTTCGACGATCAGCCCGGGGTCACCCGCTTGGGCTGACGTCCCGGCCGAGCCCCCCCAACCTCCGGCGCCATCCGCGCCGCCACTCGGCGCGAACCCGGGCCGCAGGCGTCCGGTCCGGCTGGGCCTAACGATCGACGTCGAGCGGGCCGGGCCGGCGGGGGACATCGCTCGGCTGGTGGACACCGTGGTGATGGTCAACGGCGACCACCCGGCCTGGCGGCGTTCGGTCGCGTCGCGGTCGGAAGGCTACCATCTGGCGGTGGCGGTGGCCACGGCGTTGGCGCCGCTGGTGGCGGAGTCGGCCAACGGGCGGGAGTTCCTGACCCGGTTCCTCGCCCAATGGGGCGAAGCGGCTGATCGGACCCGGTCGGGGCGGACCCGGGCAACGAGGTAGCGGACACCTCCAGCCAACCCGGGCCCCGGCCCCCGGAACCCAGTTCCTCACCAGCCGCGAGCCTTGGCTTGCCGCAGCCCGTTGGACAGGCCAACTTTGCGCCATGAACGCCGCCCTGGCCCGTCAGCGAGACCGAATCCGGGCGATGACCGCGGACGAGAAGGTGCAGCTCGCTCAGGCCCTCTGGCTCGAGGCCTGGCGTGTGACCACGGCCGGCGTCCGGGCTCGCCACCAAGACTGGTCCGCGGAAGAGATTCACCGCCGGGTGCGGGAGCTGATGAGTGACGCTGGCGCCTAGCCTCGTCTCGCTGTTCATCGGCCCGCTGAACCGGGCCGGAATCGAATACGTCGTCACCGGCGGCCTGGCCGCCGTGGTTTACGGCCATCCCCGCCTCACGCTGGACGTCGACTTGGTCCTCCGACTCTCCCCTTCCGCCCTGCCGACGTTTGCAGGTCTATGGCCGGAGGAGGCCTATTACTGCCCACCACTCGAGGTCCTCGCCCTCGAACGGGAACGGACCCGGCATGGCCACTTCAACCTGATCCATCTGGCGACGGGGATGCGGGCCGATGTGTATCTCTCCGGCGAAGACGAGTTCCACGCTTGGGCGCTCGAGCGAGCGGTCGTTCGCCAGGTTGAGGACCAGCCGGTTCGTTTCGCCCCAATCGAGTACGTGATCGCGTACAAGCTCCTCTTCTTCCAGTCGGGCGGGTCGGACCGACACCTGCGCGACGTCGCGCGGATGATCGAGATCAGCGGATCGGCGGTCGATCAATCGGCGCTAGCGGGCTGGATCGGGAGGCTCGGACTCGAGGTCGAGTGGAGCAAGGCTGGGTTGTACGTCGGCCGGGAATGAACCTGCTTCTCGTTGGGCCGAACCGGCTTCATCTCCCGTCGATCGGTGCCCCGCTGGCAGGTTAGGGGGTGGGCTCCATCTGCCGGCCATACGGACTTCTTCGCCGCCCTCGAGCGGAGCGGCCCCAAAGCCGTGGCCGAGTTTCCCCGGTGCGTCGCGGCACCAGGACCTGGTGACGAGACATAGTCGGCACGCTCTCGTTGGATCCCGCCGTTCGATCCCGGCCTCGACGATCAGCCTGGAGTCACCCGACTCGGCTGGCGGCGCGGCCCCTGCCCCGGCATGCCCGCACGGTGACGACTCGAGCCCGAGTCGGGTATCCGCGGTGCGTGAGGAGGCTCCCGTTCATGAGGAGACTGTTTCCGATCCTCGCCTTGGCCGTGCTCGCCTGCACCGCCGACCCGGCCGGCCCCACCGGCTTGTACCCCGGCTACTCGCTGCTGGCCATCGACGGCCAGTTCCTCCCAGCCCGCGATCGCGACACTCCGCCCGACGCCGAGATCATTTCCGGCGGCCTGCGATTCGACGAGTTCAAGCGACCCCGCGATGGCACACCGGGGACGGTCCCGCGACCAGCTTCGACCTCGTGTTGACCCATTACCTCGGCGGGGTACCTGGCAACGTCTACCGATTCAGCGCGGCGCTGCCGGAATAGTCCGGGTCCGCTCGCGAGCCCAATCGCGGGCCAGGCCCGATCCGAGCCCGCATCGACGCCCGTCTTGGAACGGGATCGCCCCCGACCGGCACCTGGCAGTCGGGTCCCTCACGACTCCGCGAACCGGCGCGGAGTTTGCCCCCTCGGATCCCGCCGCGCGGGCTCCCAACCGCCAAACCCCGCGCAACCCAAGGAGTTGCCGGTGAGCGAGCCACGATTTTCGATGGTGATTCCCGCCTGGAACGAGGCAGCCTACCTCCCTCGGCTGCTCCGGTCCGTGGCGGAGGCCCGCCGGCGTTATCCCCGCGGGCCCGACCAGATCGAGGTGATCGTCGCCGACAACGGCTCCTCCGACGCCACCGTCCCGGTGGCACGGGACGCGGGGTGCCGGGTGGTCGAGGTCGCCCCTCGGGTCATCGCGGCGGTCCGCAACGGGGGCGCGGCCCAGGCACGGGGCAGCGTCTTGGTGTTCATCGACGCCGACTCTCGACTCCACCCCGACACCTTCGCCGCGATCGATCGGTCGTTGGCGACCGGCCGGGTAGTGGCCGGGGCCACCGGGGTGACGATGGATCGCTGGTCGGTGGGCATCGGGCTGACCTACGCGATGATGATGCCGATGGTCTGGCTGACGGGAATGGACACCGGGGCCGTGTTCATCCGGCGGGACGATTTCACGGCGTTAGGCGGCTACCGGGAGCGGTTCCGGTTTGCCGAGGACGTCGACCTGCTGCTCCGAGCCCGGGCCTTGGGGCGAGGGCGCGAACCGCGGGCCAGCCTGACCCGGCTTCGCGGCGTCAAGGCGGTGACCTCGACCCGCAAGTTCGACGTCAAAGGCGACTGGCATTACTTCGGGTTGATGGCCCGGGTCGGGGTGGACTTGGTGCGTCGGCGGGAGGGTGTGGCGACCAGCTACTGGTATGGCGAGGGGCTTCGACCGCCGCCTCGGCCGTAGGCCTCGCGCTCTCGCCTCGACGGCGCCCGACGACGCCGGAGCGGCCGAGCCTAACGCCCCCACACCCGCCGATAGACCCGGAGCCAATTCTCGCCCATCGCCTTGTCGACGTCCTGCTGGCTCCACCCCCGCCGTCGGAGGCCTCGCGCCACGTTGGGCGCCTCGGCGATGCTCGCGAAGCCATCGACGTAGACCCAGGGCTCGGCCAACAGGTCGGGCGGCATGATCTCCTTGTTGATCCCGCCGCCGTAGGGGATGTTCATCCCGTCGACGAAGTCCGGTCCCAAGCCGACGTGATCGGCCCCGACTCGACGCTTGAGGTAGTCGAACTCGTCGAGGTAGCGATCGAGGCTGGCCCGCGGCACCGGGGCGGTATTCCCTCGTCGCCGCATCATGAAATCGCTCACCGCGGTGATCCCGATCACCCCGCCGGTCGCGACGATGGCGTCGATGACCCGATCGCTGGTGCCGCGGGCGTTGTCGTTCAGGCTCTTGATGTTGGTGTGGGTGCAGACCACCGGGACGCCCCGCGAGGCCGCGATGGCATCGAGCGAGGTCTGCTCCCCGGTGTGGCCGCCGACATCCAGCACCATGCCGAGCCGGTGGATCTCCTCGACCAACCGGTGGCCGGCCCGGGTCAGGGGAACGGTCGGCTCGAGACACCCGGCCCCGAACGGGTTGGTGACGTTGTAGGCGATCCCGACGATCCGCAGGCCGATCTCGGCGAACCCGCGGAGCGCGGTGCGAGCCGAGCCGAGCGGCGAGTTGAAGGCGGCCCCGAGGGCCTCGGACGACTGCCAGCAGAAGACGTTGGAGGCCTTGCCATCCCGCTTGGCCGCGCGGATCTCGGCCACCGACTTGGCCAGGACGATCTCGCGGCGCCGGTCGTCGAAGAAGTGGAGCAGGTTGGCGAACGACCCGATGTCGCTCGGCCCCGCCGCGACACAGCAGTCGACCTGCCCGCGCCGCATCCCCTCGAGGACCGCCGGTCGGATCGAGCCCGCCGACAGCCCGTCGACCACCACGGGTTGGTCCTGGCCCCGGCCGGCCGGGACGGGCGAACCCACCTCGCCAAGACCCAGCGCGGCGGCCGACCCCGCCGCGAACGCCCCCTCGAACAGCGCGCGTCGCTCCATGACTCCTCCCCGGGCCCTCGGCCCGACTGCAGTTCCGAGATCAGGTCCGCCCGACGATCACCCCATGGACGGGTTCACTCCGGCCGTCTGGGATGCCCCGGTCCCCGGACCACCCGACCCGGCTTGGCCCCGGTGTGCTGCCCGTCCTTGACCACGGCCACCCCGTTCACCAGCACGTGGCGGATCCCGACCGACAGCTGGTGGGGCGCCTCGAAGGTGGCCCGGTCCGCGATCGTCGCCGGGTCGAACACCACGACGTCGGCGTACATCCCCGCCCGGAGCACCCCGCGATCCTCGATCGAAAGCCGGGTGGCCACCACCGACGACATCTTCCGGACCGCCTCCTCGAGCGAGATCACCCGCTCGTCGCGGACGTACTTGCCGAGAATCCGGGGATAGGTGCCGTAGGTTCTCGGATGGGTGAGCTCGCCCTTGGAGGAATCCGGGTCGGCCCCGCTGGCATCGGTGCCGATCTTGATCCACGGCTGCCGCAGCCCCATCTTGACGTTATCCTCGGCCATCATGAAGTAGACCGTCCCGATTCGCTGCTCCTCCGACACCAGGAGATCCATCACCGTCTCGATCCAGTCCTTCCCCATCGCCCGGGCGATCTCGGAGAGCCGTTTGCCGGACCACTGTTCGTTCTCCGGCTTGTCGAAGCCCATCGGGACGACCCCGGTCGGCGTCGACAGCTCGCAGAGACTCTCCCACGTCTTCATGCCCGGGGCTTGCAGCTCGGCCCTGATCCGGGCCCGCTCGGTGGGGTCCCGGAGCCGCTCGAAGAGTTTGCCGCCCTCCGACGCGGACGGGGGGAGGCAGGACGAGAGACCGGTGCCGCCGGCGACGTACGGGTAGATGTTCGCCTGGACGTCGAGCCCGGCCGCGCGGGCCGAGTCGATCTTGGCGATCATCAGCGCCATCTTGTGGTGGTTGCGCAGCCCGGCGGCCTTGAGGTGGTAGATCTCGACCGGCACCCCGCCCTCCCGGCCGATTCGGATCGCCTCGTCGATCCCCTCCAGTACCTGGTCGGCCTCGGAACGCATGTGGGTGATGTAGACCCCGCCGTAGGGGGCCATGGCTTTCGACAACTCGATCAGTTCCTCGGTCGAGGCGAAGTTCCCCGGCGGGTAGATCAACGCCGAGGCGATCCCGAAGGCACCCTCTTCCATGGCCCATCGGACCGCCTGCCGCATCGAGTCGAGCGCGGCCGGGGTCGCGGGGCCCATGGTCTCTCCCATCCCGTAGACCCGGATGGTGGTCGCCCCGGCGAAGGAGCCGATGTTAGGCGACACGCCATGGGCCCTCATGGCCTCGAGCCAGCGATTGAACCCGCCCTGCCCCGCGAAGCCCTTGGCTTGGGCGAGCGCCGCGGTATCCCGGATGTTCGCGGCCGCCAGGGTCTTGTCGTTGGCCGGGGCGTTGGTCGAGCCTTCGCCCATGATCTCGGTGGTGATGCCCTGGGTGATCTTGGAGACCCCTCGGCCATCGCCCCGGAGGAACGGGCCGCGGGAATGACTCTGGATGTCGATGAACCCGGGCGCCACCACCAGGCCGCGGACGTCGAGTCGGGTGGTGGCCTGGGCGGTGGCGAGGGCGCCGGCCGGCGCGACCCGGACGATCCGAGCCCCTGAGATGGCCACGTCCCCGTGGAACCAGGCGGCCCCGGTGCCGTCGACCACCCGGCCCCCGGCGAGGATCAGGTCGTAGCTGGCCACCGGCTGCTGTGGCGCGGGTCCCGGAGGCTGGCAGCCGGCGACGACGAGGAGGGCGAGCGGCAGGCGAAACAGCCGGCGAACGGGCATCGGGCGGTGCTCCCAGATGAGGTTTCAAAGGCGCTGCACTACATGTATCTCGCGGCAGGCCGGACCGCAACATCGGAGCAACACGTGGCAGAGCCAGGCGAGCTCCGTTTATCGGTTTCCAGGCCGCGGCGGAGGAGCACTTCAGCTCGGCTCGGTGAGTCGCACCGGGGCCTGTCGCGGGGGGCCAAAGGGCGGTACCATCGAGCGGTCATTGAGCTCAGCCCTTCACACCCGACTCGCCATGATCTCGCCAGCCGCCGGCCGCCTTGCCAGAAACCTGATCTTCCTCGCCGTGGCCACCAGCCCTGCCTGGGCCCAGCAGCCAGCGGCCGGCACCGTGCTCGAGCGTTACCACCGCGCCGCGGCCGTTCAGGCACACCGCAAGGACCGCTGGATCCTCAACAGCGGACTCGTTCCTCACTGGATGACCGCCGATCGCTTCTGGTACCCACGCCAGACGCCCGCCGGACGCCGCTATCTCGCCGTCGACGCGCGAACCGGCGCCAGGTCCGACCTGTTCGATCACGGCAAGCTCGCCGGGTTGCTCGCCAAGGAGACCGGGAAGCCGGCCGATCCCGACAACTTGAATCTGGTGGCCGTCTACGCCGACCCCAACGGCGACCTGCGGTTTCGATTCCGCAACAAGGCGTGGCGCTACACCGCGGGTGGGGTCCTCTCCGCGTTGTCCGCGCCGCCGGGCGGCGAGTCGATCGCTCCGGATGGTTCCGCGGCGGTCGGCCTCCGCGGCGGCAATCTCTGGTTACGCAATCTCGCCACCGGCGCCGAGCGACAGCTCACCGCGGACGGGGAGCCGCTCTATGGCTATGCCGACCAGCCCGATGCCACCGGCCGCAAGGCGACAGCCCCTTACCTGATCTGGTCGCCTGACTCGAAGAAGCTCCTCACCATCCAGACCGACGACCGAAAGACCGGCGAGTTCCCGACCATCGACTTCGCCCCGGCCGGCTCGCTTCGGCCTCAGGTGATCATGCGGCGGACCACCTTGCCCGGCGACGCCACCCCGACCCACTTCCGGATCCTCACCATCGACGTCGCCACCGGACGCCAGGTCACGGCCCGTTATCCCGAAGTGGTGGTGACTCGGATGAAGGACACCCCGATCGACGGTGGCCGGGCCTGGTGGGCCGCCGACTCGCGAACCGCCTACTTCATCGACATCGAGCGAGGCGAGCGGGCCGCCCACGTGGTCCGGTTCGACACCGAGACCGGCCAGACGGCCGTGGTGTTCACCGAACGGACCGACACCTTTCTCGAGCTGGGCGTGGACGTCTACGCTCCGGTCTCGGTCCGCTACCTGCCCACGGCGAACCAGCTGATCTGGTACTCGGAGCGGACCGGGGCCGCCCAGCTCTATCTCTACAGCCTCGCCGACGGCCAGCTGATCCGCCCGCTCACCACCGGGCCAGGACGAGTGCACACCCTGCTCGGCGTCGACGAGCGGAGGCGACAGGCGTTCGTGACGATCTCGGGAGCGACGCCGGGGCGCAATCCGTATGAGCGCACGGTCGCGCGGGTGGACCTCGATCGAGGCGTCACCACCGTGTTGAGCGATCAGCCGGGGGATCACCAGGTGGTGGTGCCGGGCAGCCTCTCCGGCAATACCGACGCGTTGTTCGAGATCTTCGCCGGCGGCGACGCCAAAGCGATCAACGGACTGTCGCCGGGGTTCGACTTCTTCGTCGAGACCGTAACGGCGGCCAACCGGGGCAGCGAGTCGTTCCTCCGCGACCGCGACGGTCGGGTCATCTCGACTCTCGAGACGGCCGACCTGTCGCGGATACCCGCCTGGTGGCGGTGGCCGGAGCCGATGACGTTCACCGCGGCCGACGACTCCACCGAGCTGCGCGGTCTGCTGTTCCGGCCGTCAACGCTCGACCCCCGCCGGAAATACCCGATCATCGACCTGGTCTATGGCGGGCCGCAAACCTCGGTGACGCCGATGAGCTTCGGGCAGGGGTCGTATGTCGACGCCGCGTCGCTCGCCGAGCTCGGGTTCTTGGTGCTGATCGTCGACGGGCGGGGCACCACCGGCCGCAACCGGGCTTTCGCCACCGCATCGTACGGCAAGATCCAGAACGCCAGCTTCGACGAGGATCACATCGCGGCCGCGAAGCAACTGGGTCGCCGGTTTCGTTACGCCGATACCACCCGAGTCGGGGCGACCGGGTTTTCCGGGGGCGGTTTCATGACCGCGCGGCTCCTGCTCGGGCACCCCGAGTTCTACCGAGTGGGTGTGGCCGGCGCCGGCAACTACGATCAGCGGCTGTTCTACAGCACCTGGGGCGAGCGATACCACGGCCTGCTGTCCGGCGACAACTACCAGGTTCAAGATCTCACCCGGCTCGCCAAGAACCTGCGGGGCAAGCTGCTGCTCTATCACGGCATGGTCGACTATGGGGTCAATCCCGCGGCGATGTTCCGGCTGGTCCAGGCGCTGATGGACGCCAACAAGGACTTCGATCTGCTTCTCTACCCGCGGGCGGCACACCAACTGCCCTCGTACGGTCTGCGCCGGAATTGGGATTACTTCGTTCGGCACCTCGCCGGCCTCGAGCCGCCGGCGGAGTTCACGGTGACATCGGATGCCGATTATCTGATGGCGGAGATCGCCGGAGACCCCAATGACAAGTGACCAGGCCGATGCCCGGCTCGGGCTCGACCGCGACATCACTCGGCGCGGTCTGGGCGACTGCGCCAGCTCGCGCGGCAACACGCCCGAGGCGGTCAACAACGCGCCTTCGGGCATCGCGAGCCCCGGGGCAACCAGCACTGGGGGCCGGTCGCGGACGAGGGTGCCCGGGCGATGCGGCAGGCGTTGGAGCGGAGCGGATGGGGGCCGCGGGGCCGGGCCGATTCGGCAGGGTGGGTCATCCGTCGGGGCTCGCTCGGCTGCGGTCCCCGCAACCAAATCGTCGGGAGTGAGAGCCATGGGTCGTTTCGAACTGGCGGCGACCGCGCTGTGGGCACTGCTGGCGGCCGGGTGCCGGGCGGGCGACGGGGACGCCGGCGCGATCTCCGCGGTCCCCGACTCCGGTGTCGTCACCGTCGACGGCACCGCCCTGCCCTACCGAACGGAGGGCGCCGGGCGGCCCTGCCTGGTCTTCGGCAGCCCGGTGTACTACCCCCGGACCTTCTCGGCGGAGTTCAAGACGCGGTTTCGATGCACCCACCTGACCCAGCGAGGCTTCGTCGCTTCGGCACCGGCCCCGGCGGGCGGCTACACGGTGGCGGTCACCGTGGCCGATCTCGAGGCGGCCCGGCTCCAGCTGGGACTCGAGCGGTTCGTCCTGATCGGCCACTCGATGCACGGCACCATGGCGTTGGCGTACGCGCTCGCCCATCCCGAGCGGGTCGAGGCGGTGATCGCGATCGGATCGCCGCCCGGGCTCGACCGCACCGTGGGTCCGGCCGGGAGTCGCTACTGGGACGAGGCGGCGAGCCCGGGCCGGAAGGCGGCCGCCGCCCAACGGCTCGCCGCGCTCTCGGCCGATTCGCTGGCCCGGCTCGACCCCGGGGCCGCGATCGTCGCGACCTACCTCGCCAATGCCGCCCGCTATTGGGCCGATTCGAGCTACGATGCCGGCTGGCTGTGGGCCGGGATGGAACCTAACGCTCAGCTCATCGCCCAGGTCATGTCCGGCAACTACCGGCTCCCGGCGGCGGGGCCGGAGCGGGCGCCGCCGGCGCTGGTCGTCCTGGGTCGTTGGGATTTCGTGGTCCCGCCCGGGGTGTGGGACTGCGCTCCGGCGCCGTTCGCGAACCTGACCAGGGTCGTCTTCGACCACAGCGGCCACACCCCGCAGCTCGAGGAGCCGGAGCGGTTTCAGCGGGTGGTGAGCGAGTGGCTCGACCGAGTGGCGCCGCTCGCCGCGAAGTAGCGACGCCTCCCGGTCGGGCTCAGGGCGTCACTGCGGTCGGCGGTCGTAGCCGTCGACCCGCTTCTCGTCGATCCGGTACATCTCCGGGACGACCCAGTAGGTGTCGCCGAAGTTGACCGCCCCCGGCCACACCTGGTCGAGCGAGTTGGCGTCGTAGAGCACCCCGCCCTTCATCACGTACTGGATGTTCGCGGTGTTCCGGACGTTCTCCAGCGGATTGCCGTTGAGGATCATCAGGTCGGCGAGCTTCCCGACCGCGATCGAGCCGAGATCGCCGTCGAGCCCCAGGAAGGTGGCCCCGTGCATGCTGGCCACCTCGAGCGCCGCCAGCGGGCCGGCGGCCTTGGCCAACATCCAGACCTCCCAGTGGGGCCCCAACCCGTCCTGCTGGCCGTGGGAGCCCAACGCCGTGTAACCGCCTAACGCGATCAGGTCGGCCACCGACTGGGCCACGATGTCCTTGGAGTAATCGGTCTCCGGCCGCATCACGAACCGGCGGGTGTGGGGAATCAGTTGGCGCCAGGGGATCCACTTCTGCAGCTTGGGATTGAGCCAGACCGGGCTCTCCTGCCAGAAATACTCCTCGTTCCAAGCGCCGTAGCCGCTCACCAGCGGAGTATGGGAGTAGAAGTACCGCGCCTTGGCCATGAAGGTGAGGAAATCGCCGTAGAGCGGAGCCTGCACCGTCATGTGCTCGCCTCCGGTATGGCCGTCCATCACCATCCCGACCTTGTGGTAGAGATCGTTGCTCCCCTCGGCCGTCGTCCGCATCCCCAACCGGCGGACCGCCTCGACCACCCACTGCCGCTGGGTTCGGCTCGGCTGGTTGTACTGCTTGGTCATCGGACTGCCCCACGCCTTCCGCCGGGCCACCTCGCGAAGCGCCTCGTCGTAGCTGTTGATCTCGTTCGTCGCCACGTCGTCACCGCCGGTGATCGCCTCGCCGGCCGAGTAGATTCTCGGCCCGATCATCTGGCCGGCGTCGACCAGCTCGGCCGAGACGAAGGGATCGGGCGAGAAGATCGAGGGGTCGAAGATGGTGGTGACACCGTAGCCGAGCCACACCGCGGTCTCGAAGTTCCGGCTCGGGAGCATCCCGACATGCTCGTGGTGGGAGTGGGCGTGGAGGTCGAACCACCCCGGAATGATGGTCTTGCCGGCAACGTTGACGATCCGATCGACGCCCGCGGTGGAGCAGCGACCGACGCAACTGATTCGGCCACCCCTGACCACCACGGTGCCCCCGTTGATGACCGGGCGCCGGTCGAGCGGGATGATCCTGGCACCGGTGAGGGCAATGGTCCCGGTCGGTTGGTCGCGCGGTTGGCTGAGGCTGACCGTCACGGTGTCGGTCCGGCCGGTGCCGGTGTGATGGCTGAACACCCGGTTGGCGCTCGCGAAGTCGACGATCTCGGCGTTGCGCCACCGGGGCAGCAGGCCGCCCTCGGTCGAGAGTTGGGTGACGGGGAGCACGCCGCCGCGCCGGTTGATGAGCGGCACCGTGGTCCCGGCGCCGGCTGGGAGCGGGGTGACGTAGACGTTGTTGCCCTGGGTGAAGGCGACGAATCGCCCGGTGGGCGAGACGATCGCGCTGCCGGCCTTCTGCACCTCGGCCGCCACTCGGCGATCGGAACCGTCGAGCCGAACCGAGACGATCTCGAGGCGGAACTCGGGCAGTTCCACCCCGCCGCCGCCAACCGACTTCGGCACCGCGAAGAAGACCCGACCGTCGTCGGTCACCGACGGTCGCGGCACCTCGGGTTGCCGACTCACCCCGGCGGGGTCGTGGTCGACTTGGGCGAGGAAGGTCTCGGCGCCGCCGGCGGCGGGAATCTTCACCACGTCGAAGAACGGGTTCCAGACCATCGATTGGCCGCGAGCCGTCGCGCCCGCGCCGCGCAGCAAGACCAACTCGCGGCCGTCCGCGGTCCAGGCTGGGTTGAGGAACTCGCCCGCGTCGCGGGTCACCCGGCGCGGCTCGCCACCCTCCGCCGGGACGATCCACAGAGCGCCGCGGTCGGTGTGGTGCCAGCTGGTGAAGGCGATCGACCGCCCGTCGGGCGACCAGGCCGGCTGAAACTCGAAGGGATCGAACCCGGCCGACGTTAGGCGGCGCGCCTGGCCGCCCGGCAGCGGCATCACCCAGATCCGGCCCACGGCCTGGAAGGCGAGGGTGCGGCCGTCCGGAGAGGCGGTGGCCCACCGGAGGAACCGGACATCAACCGGACCGTCCGGCACGGTGTTCTTGACCCAGGCCTGCTCCGAGATCACCCGGTGGACCCTGGCGGTGAACGGAATGGTGGTCACCGCGCCGGTGGCGACGTCGAGGCGCCGGATCCTGCCTCCCTGGTGGATGACGATCGCTTTGGAATCCGGGGTCCAATCGTACGGCGGGTAGCTGCCGGCCGTCGGGAAGCTCTCTTCCGACATGTCCATCTCGACCGGGTCCATCGCCAGTCGCTCGGCCCCGGTGGCCAGGTCACGGATCCACAGCGCCGATCTCGGCCCGAATCGCTGACCCCTGTAGTTCAGGGTTCCGCCGGGGAGCTTGCGCAAGAAGGAGAGGTACCGGCCGTCGGGGCTCGGTTCGGCACCGTAGGCGCCGCCGCTCGAGGTGTGGTCGGCGTTGGCCTGGGTCGCTTCGCCGGCGGTGATCCGCCGGACGACTCCAGTAACCAGGTCGAGTCCCTGAACCTGGAGCTTGCCCATCAAGGCGTCTTCCCGACCCCAGGCTTGGCCCCGGGCGGTGATGAGGTCGTAGTAGACGGTCCGTCCGTCGGCCGACACCGTGGGTCGAGAGGGCGCGCTGCCGGGTTGGGCCCGCAGCAGTTCGACGCCGGTCCCGCCGCGCCGGTGCATCATGGTCACCGCGGTCGCGCCGCCGAGCTTGAGCGCCACGATGAACTCCCCGTCGGCGCGCCACGAGGGCCACCGGTACTCGGTCTTCTGGTCGAGATGGACGGGGGTGGGGTTGCCGCCGTCGGCGTCCATCACCCAGAGGTTCATCTGGCCTTTCCGATCGGAGACGAACACGATCCGCTTGCCGTCGGGGGAGATTCGCGGCTGGATGTTCATCGCGATCCCGCTCGGTTGGGTGAGCGGCACCGCCTGCCCCCCGGCGATCGGCATCCGGTAGATGTGACCGAGCAGGTCGAAGACCAGCCAGTTGCCGTCGGGTGAGACGTCGACGGCGGTCCAGGTGCCTTCCGAGGTGGTGAAGTCGATCTCCCGGGTGGCGCCGCGGGGCTTGGTCACGTCCCAGGCGCTGTCGGCCGGCGCCTGGGCGGCGAGGAACGGGGCGTTAGGGCCGAAGCCGAGCAGGGCGAACAGAACGACGGGGCCGAGCGGTCGCATTGATCACTCGCGGCAGGGGTGCGCTGAATTTGCGGAGTCGAGAATTCAAGATACACCAAATCGGCTCACCTCGACTCGCCTAGAGCCGAGGCCCTCGCCGACGCGAGGGTGGCGCGGTTCGGCCTGGCCCTACCCGCCGGTCAGGGCCTCGCGCAGCGCCCGGCCTCGCGCCGCAGCCGGCCCCGGCGACCGGGGACCCACCCCGGCGAGGGCCGCCTCGGGTTCGATCGTGAGCGACACCAGGGTGGGGCCCGGCCCGGCGAGCACCCGGGGCGCCTCGCGCTCCCAGGCCTCGAGCGTCTCGATCCGCTCCGCCGACCGGATCCCGGCGGCGCCCGCCATCGCGACCCAATCCACCACGCCCACCCCCGGCACCGGCTGCGCCCCGGTGATCTCGTACACCCCGTTGGCGAAGACCACCACGACCAGGTTGTCGGCTCCCGCCGCGGCAATGGTCACGAGCGAGCCCAGGTTCATCAGCAGCGAGCCGTCGCCGTTCAATACCACGACCCGCCGAGTGGGTTGGGCGAGCGCGATGCCCAGGCCTAACGATGTCGCCTGCCCCATGGACGAGGGAACCAACACGACGTCGAGCGGCGTCATCGGCCCGGCCATCCAATCGCGGGCGGTGCCCATCGTGGTGATCACCACGTCGCCCGGGCCGCGCCAGCGGCGAACCACTTCGACCGCCGATCGGCCCGACATCCCGCTCACGCTTTGCCCTCCGCCACCACGATGGCCCCCGCTCGGCCAGCCGCCCGGCAGGCGAGGGCATGCTCGACGATCTGATCAGCCTGGTCAGGTCTCGTCAACAACCGATAGTCCACCTTCCAGGCGTCGAGCACGGGTTCCGTGAACACCAGGCAGGTGTCTCCGGGCAGGGTCTCTTGGTTGAGGTAGCTCCGGTAGCCGATGATCGCGAAGATCGGCACTTGCCAGTCGTGGAGGACGTTGCGGAGCGCATCCCCCGATTCGAAGAGACCGGTGCACTGGATCATCACGACCGGGGTGGCCCCGCCGAGGTGGAGGCCCATCGCGACGGCCCAGGCTTCTCCCTCGCGGCAAACCCGGATCAGCCGGATCCCGGCCGCGGCGATGCCCGACTCCCATGGCCCGATGGTGCTGTCCGGAACCGAGACGACGTGGGTCACCTCGAGCCGAACGAGGGCGGCGACGATCTGGGGGGTGGAAAACACTCCGCAATCTGTCCCTCTGGTGACGGGCGCGCCACCGGAGGGGTATTGAGTGACGATGAACCGGATCCGATTCGGTAGCCCCCTATCTGTGAGACGACTGGCATTCGCCGTGGTCGCCGCCACGAGCGGATGTGCCATCGTGGACCCGGGCGGGAGCGTCGAGACCCGAATCGAGAACGCTTCGGCGGTGACGATCGACCGGGTGGTGGTGTATCCGGGCGGCCGCGACTCGCTGGTCGCCACCAATCTCGCCGTCGGGGAGCGGACGCGGTACCTGGCGGTCGAGCGAGCCTACCGATTGGTGACCGTCGAAGCGCGGATCGGCGCGGACATCGTCCGGCAACAGGTGATCGACTACGTCGGCGAGACGCCGCTAGGTAGCGGGCGGTACACTTATCGGGTCCGGGTCATTCCCCGGACCGGCAACCCGGGGCTCGAGGTCGAACTGGTCGAGGACTGAGCCACGGCGGCGGTGGACCGCCCCCGGAGGTGACCCTACCGGCGCTCGAGTTGGGCGGGCTCTTCCTCCCGGGGCAACGTTCGCTGGCCCCGGCGGGCGAGCGCCAGCGTCGCCATCGCCGCGCCGCCGCCCATCGACGTCAGCAGCACGAAATTGAGGAGGCCGGTATCGAAGTCCCAGGCCTTGAAGGCGCCGTTGATGCCCATCAGCAGAAAGAGCAGCGATCCGACTCCGCCCCCTGGCCGTGAGCGCCAGCAGCGCGGAGAAGGCGACCCCCACCAGAAACGAGATCACCGACCCGCGGGCTACCGTGAAGAGCAGCTCCCGCCACCCCAGGTTGCCGAAAACCAGAAACGGCAGCCCGATCAGGGAAATGACCAGCCCGCCGCCCACGACGAAAGCCAGCCCGGTGACGACGGTCGCTTTGACGAGCCGAAGCCAGCGTGGCATCCGCCCCTCCGTTCTCAACTTTGCGGCGTAAAGTAGGCCCAACCTCGGCCGAGGTCAATAGCCAAACGGCGGCGGGTGAGGGCACCCGCGGCGCCCGGCGTCAATCGCGGAGTAACAACCAGGCGAAGGCGAGGAGACCGATGACGATCACCGCCCCGCGGACCGCCCGCTGACCGATTCGCTGGGCCAGCCTCGAGCCAGCGTACCCCCCGAGCAGGGCGCCAGTGGCCATCGCCCCGGCGAGCGGCCAGTCGATCACTCCTCGCGCCGCGAACAGCGCGGCGGCCACGACGTTGATGAGGAGGGCCCCCCAGACCTTGACCGCGTTCATCCGATGGATGTCGGTGAGACCGACCAATCCGAGCGCGGCCAACATCAGGATCCCGATCCCGGCGCCGAAGTAGCCGCCGTACACCCCAACCGCGAATTGAATCACCAGGAAGGTGCCGGTCGAGACGTCCGGCTCGGCCCCGTGGCGGCCGAGCCAGGCGCGAATCGGGCCCTGGAGCGCGAAGAGCGCCGTGGCACCGAGCACCAGGTACGGCACGATGGCCGCGAAGCGCCGCTCGCCGGTGGCCAGCAGGAGCCAGCCGCCGGCCAGGCCCCCGAGCAGGCTTGGCCCGCTCGAGCGCCATAGCCAGGCCCGCATCCCGACCAGTTGGCGGCGGTAGGCCCACAACCCGGAGACCGCCCCGGGCCACAGCGCCATGGTGTTGGTGACGTTGGCCACCAGCGGGGACACCCCTAACGCGACGATCGCCGGGAAGGTGATCAACGTCCCTCCTCCGGCGATCGAGTTGATGGCGCCTCCGGCGAACGCCGCGAGGCCCGCGAGCATCAGTGGCCCGGCGTCCATCCGTCCCCGGCTAAGCCCGGTCCGGCTCCCCTAGTTTCGGACCACGAAGGTGGCGGTGTCCTGGCGCACCTCGAGCATCGGGACGTGGTCGCCACTGGCGAACACCGCGATCAGCCGATGGGGACCAGGTGGCAGGGAGTCGACCACCAACGAGTCGACCCCGCTGCCCAGATGGTAGATCCCTTTGCCCTGCCGAATGATCGAATCGGGAGCGCTCGGATCGATGTCCACGAAGAGGTGATGGTGGCCCTCGCCGGCGACCCGCACGCCGGTGGCGGGCACGACTCGAACGCCCGCGGCGGAGAGCCGAACGACGATCCGGCTCCCGGTGGTATCGCCGTCGGCCGGCGAGACGATCGCCACGGCCGGTGCTGGGGTCGACGTCGCCGGCTGGGCGGGCGGCGGCGGCTCGTTGCCTCGGGCGCAGGCGGAGATTGCGACGAGCGACGCAAGGACAAGGCGCGGCATCAGGAGTCCGGGGTGAGAGATCGGAGGGAAGATAGGGGGACCGGCGGCGACGGAGAACCGATCGACCCAGGCCTGGGCCGCATCGCTAGGAGAACTTGGCCCGGATCCGGGCCGCGATGCCGGCCATTCCGCGCTGGAACACCGGCTCGGCGCGGACCCGGTCGAACAGGGCCGAAGTGAGGAACCGAAAATCGTAGGCGGTCGGCGAGCGATCGTAGGCGCGCTCCAGCCAGGCGACGGCCTGGGCGGCATCGCCGTGGCGGGCGTAATAGGTGCCGAGGAAGCCCATGGTGTAGATGCCTAACGGCCCGTCGAGGGCACCCTTCTCGATGGCCTTCACGAGCGCGGCGGCCCGGGCCGTGTCGCCCGTTGCCTCGAGGCACATCGCGGTCACCGGTCCGCCGATTTCGCTCAGCTCCATGCCGGCGCACCGCTCGGCGTTGCCCGCCAGGAGGTGCCCGAGCGCCTCGATGACCCGCCACCCCGGGAATCGCGGATCGCGGGCGGCGGCCAGGCCGGCCTCTCGGACCACCACGTCATACCGCCCGGCGGCCAGGGCGGTGAGGGCGAGCCCACCGCCCCGAGTCAGGGCGTTCATCGGATCGAAGGCGGCCGCCGTCTCCATCTCGCGCATGGCATCGTCGAGCCGCCCGAGCCGGGCGAGCGCGATGCCGCGGTAGATCCGGATGGTTCCGCTCGCCGGCGCCAGGGCCAACGCCCGGTCCATGTCGGCCAAGGCCGCCTCGGGCCGGGACCAGGTTTCCATCCGGGCCGCGCCCCGAGCGGCCCACCCGAGCGCGAGGTTGGGATCGAGGCTCACCGCGCGCTCGGCCCAATGGATCGCTTCGCGGAGGGCGGCATAGGGCTCTCGCTTGGCCCCGAAGCCGAAATTGATGTAATACCGAAGAGCATCCGACAACTCGGCCGCGGCGCTGGCGTACCCGGGGTCGAGTTCGAGGGCCCGCTGGAACGACCGAATCGCCTCGTCGAGGCGCTCCTCGTCGGCGGCGTTGGCCAACTCCAACCCGTGGGCCCTGGCCTCGACCGCCTCCATGTTGCGCGACGACGAGTCGGCGCCCATGACCACCAGGCCTCTGACCTGCCCGGCCAGCGCCTCGACGACTTTGCGGGCGATGTCCTGCCGGACCATCAGCAAGTCCCGAGCGGGCCGCTGGTAGGAGTCGCTCCAGACGTGGGCGTCGCTGGTGGCGTCGATCAGCTGGAGGGTCACGGCGACGGTCCTCGGAGTCGACGGCGCACCGAGTGGTCGAGTCCGGCAGTTTGGCGCGCAGCCCAGGAGGCTCACGGCCGGGTCTGGCACCGGTCTGCAACCACCAGGGCGTGTCGACGGCCACGAGCCGGATCCGTTTCCCGATGTCCACGGTGACCGGTCCCGGACAACCGGCGCGCGGAAGGAGTTCCACCGCGGCTCCGGTGGAATCCGCGAAGCGCCGGAGGAGAAGGCCCTGGCGCTGGACGTTGACCCACCCGGCCGGGCCTTGCCGATCCCAGTCGTGGTTGCCGGCAACGAAGAACGTCCGGAGCCCCGTGGCCTCTGCCAGCCGCGCTTGGATGAAGAGCCGACCCTTCGCGTCCGGATACGCTCGGGCGGTGTCGTCGGGAATGCCGTGGGGGTAAACATTGTCGCCCAAGAACACGATGGCGCTCGAACGCGGGGCCGCCCTGCCCTGCCGAGCCACCTCGGCCAAGACCCGGTCGGTGGGGGTGGCGTGGCCGGCGTCGCCGATCAGGAATAGCGACGCCTCGACCGCGTCGGGGTTCACGGCGGGCGCGGGCGCCAGGACGACCCGCGGGGTCCAACCGCACCCGCTCGCCGCCGCCAGGAGCGGAACCCAGAACCGCCTAACGACAGGCATAGACCGTCACGGTTCCCGGTCCGGTGGCCCCCTCGTCGGCGATCACGACCTCACCGGACCGGCCGATCGCGAGTCCCTCGGGTTGCCGGTGCCGCTTGCCGAGCGCCCCGGTGTGGTGCACCGTCCCGGCTCGATCGACGACCGCATACGCCTGGTCCGCCGAGGCCAGGATCAGGTAGTGACCGGACCCCGGATGGCGTTCGATGGCGGACGGGCGGAACTGACGACCCTTCCGCCCCCGAGCCAAGTCGGCCGCGGCAAACTCGAGCCGGTCCGGATTGGCCAGCTTCCTCATCTCCAGCGACCACCGAAAGATGACGACCCGACCCTCGAGCGCCTTGGTCCTCGGCGTCTTGCACGCCAACAGGAGCGCCCGGTCGGCCGGCTCGAACGCGAGCCCCTCGATCTCGCACCGGCGCCCCAACCCCGTGTCGACCGAATCGATCGCCAGGGACCCGTCGGGTGTGCCGGGAGCCGGGATCGGCGCCGAGTACATCCGCCCCGCGCTGGTCACGAGATAGATCCGCCCGGCCGCCAGCGCGATCCCTTCGAAATCGCCGCGGGCGCCAACCCCGAACCGGTAGCTGGCTAACGGCCGGCCGGTGGCGAGGTCGAGGGCGCCAACCGCCCCAAGCTCGTCGTTGTGGAGCCAGAGACGGCCGTCGTCGCCCAAGGTCAGCCCCGACACCTCCCGCAGCGCCAACGGCAATCGGATGGTGACGCGGGGAGCCCCGTCCAGGCAGTCGGGAAAGGGCCGGGGCGGCTGCGCCGGCGGGCACACCAACACCCCAACGACCCCGAGCACCGCACGGGGAAAGGAAGACACCGCCCTCATCAGTGAACGCGAACGCCGATGACGTTCGGCGCCCCTCGAGTCAACAACGCGTCCTCGAGGTCGCGCGGATCGGTTCGCTTGGACAGCCGAATCAAGTACTTGAGCACGCCTTGTCCCTTGGAGTTCGACTCGATTTCCGCCAGCCGAAATCGGCTGACCTCGCCGGCCAGCAAGGTATCGACCTCGGGCCTGGCGCGCTCGGCGTTCACGGCTCTGATCACGATGATGGCGTTGAAGTCTTTCTTGGCCTTCTTCTTCTCGCCCTTGCCGGGTTTGGCGCCGTTGCCGACCGGGCCCGACATCCCGACCAGGAGATGACCTGGCTTGCGGCCGAGCTCGCACATGCCGTAGTCACCCCGCCAAAACCCCAGGGTGATGAAGTTGAAGATCGCCGAGAGCACCAGCGCCGCCGCCAGCGCCTGAACCCCGGCGGCGAGGCCCACACCGATCGCGGTGAAGATATACAAGGTGTCGCGGGGTGTCGGCGAGGTTGTTCCGAAACCGCACCGCCGCGACGATCCCCGTCAGACTGAAGGCCAGCGCGGTGCTGTTGCGGACGATCACCACCACTCCGGCGATCGCGACCGACAGCACGATCATGGTCTGGACCATCCCCTGATCGAAGCCCTTGCGACGCCGCTCGGCCATGTAGACCCACGAGGTCGGCAGCATCAGCAGAAACGCGCCGATCATCGCGAACGCCATGTCGACCGTCGTGCTCCACGACAACGAGCCGCCGGTCGGTGTCCCGCCGAAGAGATCGCCGCTTTGGAGGAGCTGGGCCAGCCGCTCGCCCGAGACCATGGCCCGGGTGGCGGGGATGAAATAGACCATCGCCGAGGCGACGGCGACGAGCAGAGTGTAATACAACGCCAACGACACACCCGGCTTCTCGGCCGGGTAGACGAATCGATTGACGATCCGGCGGGCAAAGCCGTCAGGGCTCGAGGGAGCCTTTTGCGGCGGCGTCCCCAAAATGGCGTCGTTCATAGGGTCTGTTCCGTCAACCGATCCGGCCGCGCCTTGGTTCCAACCGCAGGCCACCGGAAGTCTACCACCCAGCTACGCCGGCGGAAGGGCTCCCGGATTGGCGCTCAACGTTCCACCCCCGGGTGGCGTATCTTTGTGTCGATTCACTTCTTGCCCGGAGTCCCCATGCGCCTCGTCACAGTCGTCGCCTTGCTGGTCACGACGGCCACGCCCCTTTTTGGTCAGAAGCCAGACTTCTCAGGAAGCTGGAAGCTCAACCGAGAACTGAGCGATACCCTGCCGATGGGCGGCGGCGGGCCCGGGGGAGGTGGAGCGGGAGGACAACGGAGCGGTGGTGCCGGAGGGCGAGGAATGATGGGGCCCGCGGCGGAGCTGTTCATTACCCAGCTCAGCACTCGAATGACGATCGAGCAGAAGGTGGGGGACCAGGCTCGGACTTCGAGCTACGGGCTGGACGGCTCGGAAAGCCGCAACCAGGGCATGATGGGCCGAGATTTCGTCACCACCACCAGCTGGTCCGACGACACCCTGGTCACCAAGGGCAAGAACTCCTTCAGCACCCCGATGGGCGAGATGACGATCGAGACCACCGAAGTTCGAACCCTCTCCGAGGACGGGAAGCGAATGACCGTGGCGCTGACGACGGTGACGCCCCGCGGTACCCTGAGCCGGAAATTGGTTTACGACAAACAGTAGCTTGACGAGGAACCGGGAGGTGGGGCCAGAGAGCCAGCGGTCGGGATTGAACCGACGACCGCTCGATTACGAATCGAGTGCTCTACCACTGAGCTACGCTGGCGGAACCGATGCCCTGGCTCGGATTCGAACCGAGACGCCTTTCGGCACTACCCCCTCAAGATAGCGTGTCTACCAATTTCACCACCAGGGCGGGGCGGAACAGTATACCAGGCCACAAGTTGCGTGACAAGCCCGGGCCGGGCAGGTTTGTCTCATGAGCCCCACCCGAGCCTGCGCTGCAGCCGTTGCCGCCGCAGCCGTCTTGGCCGTCCCAGCCGCCGGGCAAAAGCCCGATTCGACCGCGAAGCCAGATAGCCTCGGCTTTACGCTCCAAGAGGTCGTGGTGCGGGCAACCAAGCCAATCACGACCGTGGGCGGAGCCAGTGCCTTCGAGCTGCGGATCGACTCGCTCAAACTTCCCCCGGCCCCGACCCTGGAGATGGTACTTCGGGAGTTGCCCGCCCTTCACATTCGCCGGAACACTCGCGGTGAGGCCGAGATCTCGGTGCGGGGTTCGGAATCCCGCCAGGTCGCGGTCCTGGTGGACGGGATTCCGCTCAACTTCGCCTGGGACGGCCGGGTCGACGCTTCGATCATTCCGGCCACCGCGCCGCAGCGAATCGAGTTCACCCGGGGTGTCTCTTCGATGTTGGTTGGGCCGAACGTGCTCGGTGGCGTCGTCGACATCGAGGTGGGCAGCTACCTTCGCCAGCCGCAGGCCGCCTCCGCGCAGCTCAGCCTCGGGGTAGATCGACACGGCGGGTTCGGCACGGCGGCCGCCGCCACCGTCCCCCTGGAGAACGACTCGGGGCGATGGCTGCTCCGAGCGGGGCTCGGGATCTCCGACCTGCCTGGGGTGCCGCTTCCAGGCGGGGTCGCCGAGCCGCTGCCGGCCGACAACGGCTTGCGGGTGAACACCGATTCCAGAAGCTACGATGGCTTTGCGTCGATCCGGTTCCACGGCAACAGTGGCGCCTGGTTCTCCGCGACCGGGGCGGCGTTCGACGCCTCCCGAGGGATCGCCGCCGAGCTGGGGGTGCAGAACGCCCGGTTCTGGCGCTACCCCACCGTGTCCCGGTCGATTGCCATCGTGTCCGGCGGGACCGGCCAGCGCCGGGCCCTGTTCGGCGGCGAGGGCGACGTCGAGCTGAGCCTCGGGTTCGACCGGGGGCGGACCGAGATCGACTCCTACACCGGACGCGACTACCAGACACTGAACGGCTTCGAGGACGGCCGGGACCGGACGTTGACGTTCCGGGCCCTCGCCGATCACAGCCTCGGACCCCGGGCGGAGTTCCGGACCGGAGTCACCGTGGCCGACATTCGGCATGACGACTCGCTGCCGACCGAGTCACCGCGATACCGGCAGCGACTCTTCAGCCTCGGTGCCGAGACGCTCGTCCGGCTCGTCGACGAAGGCAGCGGGCCAGTCCACTCGCTTCGGCTGAGCCTGGGCGGCGCCTACGACGCGGCCACCAACCCCGAGACCGGAGGCAGGCCGGCCCTCGGACGGCGGAGCCAATGGGGGGCCCGATTGGGCCTAACGATGGGTCTCGACGGCGGGGCAACCTTGCTCCACGGCGGAATCAGCCGCCGGGCGAGATTCCCGGCACTTCGCGAGCTGTATTCCGGGGCACTCAATCGCTTCGCGCCAAACCCGGCTCTCGCCCCGGAGAATCTGGTCGCGCTCGAGGGCGGGGTCACGACGCGATTGGGGCGGGGCGAATTCCAGGCGGTGGCGTTCCGGCACCAGGTCAACGACGCGGTGGTTCGGGTGTCGCTTCCCGACCGGCGCTTTCAGCGGATCAACCTCAACACCCTTCGCACCGCCGGGGTCGAGTTGCTCGCGACGGCCCCGATCGGTCGAGTGACCTTGACCGGCGATCTCACCCTTCAGTCGATCTCGGTCACTGATACCGCCGGCCAGCGGCGCCGGGCCGAGAACCTCCCCAAGGTGTTCGGCCGGGTGGGAGCGCGGTTCGCGCTGCCGCTCGAGTTCGCGGGTGGGGTGAACCTGTCGGTTACCGGGCGGCAGTTCTGCATCGATCCTGGCACCGGTCAGGACACCGGCCTCGACGGTGGGGCGATCGTCAGCGGCGAGGTGAGCCGGCGATGGGCCACCCGCCGGAGCGGGCTCCTCAGCCGGCTCGAGACCTCACTGGCGATCGACAACGCCGGGAATCGCGCCCTCTTCGAGCAATGCGGCCTCCCTCGGCCCGGCCGCCTTCTTCGCCTCCAGGTCCGACTCTTCTAGCGGCCGGGCCCCGGCCAGCCACCGCTACTCGGCTTTGGTCGAGTCCTGAAACGCCATCAGGAAGTTGAGCTTCCATTGGCCGTCGAGCCTGCGGTAGCCGCCAACCCAGCGCCACCACATCCGAGATTTCTTCCCGCCGGCATCGACCAGCTGGATCGCGGTCCCGAGGGCGTTCGCCTCGTCGGGGCCGGGCGAGACGATCGTCCCGGTCTCGATGGTCATCTCGAGCGTCTTCTGGGCCGCGGCCGCCTGAGCGAACATGGCCTCGAGCGCGGTTTTGCCGGTGGCCGACGGGAAGCCCTGGAAGACGACCGTGGCGCCGTCGCTGTACATCGAGGCCACCTGCGCCGCGTTTCCGGCAAGCTCGGCTGCTTCGTATTGGTCTGCCAGGGCATTCAGCGCCGTCCGCAGGGCCGCGGTGTCGGCTGGCGGGGCCGCCGCGGCCTGGTCCGGGGCCTTCGCGGCGGGAGCGCAAGCCGAGGCCAACCCGAGGGCGATCGTCATCAGAGTTCTCATCGGTCGAGCCTCCCCTTGGTAGCGCGGTATCACTTGGCGGGACGAGTGGAGTCCGGGAACGCCATCATGTAGCTCAACCGCCATTGGCCGTCGCCGTCCTTGACGATGGCGGCGGCATAGCGGCCGAATTCGGTCATCGCCGCCGGCGAACCCTTGGTCGTGTAGGTGCTGAGGTAGGTCCCCATCTCGTAGGCCAGCCCCGCTTCTGCGGCGGTGGTGCTGGTTGGCGTCTGGGTCACCACGCTGTGGTCCCGTTCGGCGAAGAAGGCGGTGGCGGCCGCTTCGATCGCCGGCCGGCCGATCAGGGCCGGGAGCCCCGGATAGTCGATCCGGGCCGAGGTCAAGAACTGGGCGGCATACTCGGTCGCGTTCCCGGCCACCTCGGCGGCGCCAGTTCGGGTTACGGCGTCGCGGGCCGCCGCCACGACGGCGGCCGAGTCGACGGTGGCGGTTGCCGCGGGCGGCGGTTCCGCGGCTTGGGCGCATGCGGCGGTCGCCGCGAGGACGATCGCGAGGCGTGGGGACATGAATCGCTCCGGGTGTGAAGGCGGCTAATGTACCGCGCGGTAGGCCTACCGCCAGGGGGAGCCTCAACCCCGGTCCAGAACGAGGCGCCGCCGAAAGCGCCGCCCCCGCGAATCGCTAGGCCGGGGCGACCGCCGCCTTGGCGTCGTATTGCATGGCGCCCACCAGGTTGCCTTCGGGATCCTGAAAGAAGATCAAGTGGCCGACCGTCGGGATGGTGACCCGCGGCGTGATGATGGTGCCGCCCGACCGAACCACCTGCTCGGCGACCTGGTCCACGTCCGCAACCGAGACCGAGCACTCGAACCCGACCATCCGGACCCCGGGCAACAGCTCGCGCCGCTGCTGCAGGGCCCCGATCGGCCCAGGAGTGCTGCCGTCGCGCTGGCTGATCTGAAAGAACCCGGGTGGGCCCCAGGGCTCGAAGCGCCAGCCGAAGACCCGCTCGTAGAACTTGCGAGCCCGGGTCGTGTCGTCGGCGTTGATGGCGAAGTGGGCAACGGTATTCGGCGGCGGCGTGGTTCGCATTGGCGGCTCGGGGTTGGGGTCGTTCGCACGGGTACCGCGACCTCGGCCAAGCTAGCCAGTGCGGCTCGAGGGTGATAGCGCCTCGGTTAGCGAGGCGGCCTTCGGGGCGGGTTACGGGAGCGGCAGCGCGTTCATCGCCGCCTTCCGGCGGGTTCATCGAGTGACCCCGGCACGCTACTTCACCGCCGAGTATCCGGTCGTCGCCGGATGACAGCCCGCCGCCGCCTCGCTGCGGCGTCGGGCGGGTTCTTCTAGCGGTTGCCGAGCCGCAGGCGCAATCCGGCCGAGATCTCGGCGACTCGACCGGAGGCGCCGAGGGGGTCGATCGACCGAATCCTGGCCTCGAACCGGGCGCCGAGCCGGCCCGCCGACTGAAGCCGAAGGCCGGCGGCGGCGTGGACCGTTCCGCGGCTCCCCCCCGGCCCAGAGGCGAACTCGGCGAAGCCGGCGCCAGCCCCAAAGTAGGGGCGGACGGCGCCGCGGGCCGGGTCGTACTGGAAGCTGACCTCCGGTAGCAGGTAGGCGATGGTGACGTCCGCCGGAGTCCGGTACCGGAGATAGCCCAGCCCCGGTTCGATGACGAACCGGCGGCCGGCTGGCAGTTCCAACCGAACGCCGAGCGTCCAACCCGTGCCCTTGGTGGCGAGATCGTACGGGGCGGCGCCCCCGTAGAAGACCACGGCCTGGTCTCGGCGATTACCATCGCGCCGCCGCTGCGCCGGTCGGTCGGGCTCCGCTCGAATCTGGGCCGCGGCGAAATCGGCGGTCGCGGCGGCGGCCACGACCAGGATCATTGCCAGGCGCACGATCATTGTTTCCTGAGCACCAGTGAGATGAGCCCGCTCGGATTCACCAAGGTGATGAAGGACCGAAGTTCGGGGGGATCGGAGGTAAAGAGGTAGTCGTCGATGAAGCTGTCGTCGGAGGTGGCCTGGAACCGGATCGTGTTCTTCCCGATGACCTGATACTGTCCTGTCAGTTGCTCATCGATCCGCTGGGTTGCGACCCCAGCCGAAACCGGGATGACCAGACGGCCGTCGGTGGTGAGGCCCGAATTCAACTCCCAGGTGACCGATCCCCCCAAGGCGAGGATGTCGACGGTCGCCTGCCCAGACCTGGTGATCCGAAACTCGGTGGCCCGGTAGGTCCCGATCAGGATGTCGGGACCAACTGTGTCGCCGGCGCCGCACCCGGCCACCGCCACGACTGCCGCAACCCAGAGCCGACTGGCCATAGTACCCCCGTGACACGTGGAAAAGCCGGGACCCTCACGCCATGGAGATTAAGGGTACGACCGAGGCCAGGGGAGGGTCTGGATTCGAAACAGGTTGGAGTCGGAAGAGGGTGGAGGGTACGGTGGTCGGACAGGGGTCGGGGTCTTGTCGGAGACGCTTGGTTAATGACCCCTGCCCTACCACCGCACCCTCGTCGGGCACCCGGCGCAACCGGCCCGGGTCAGCCGCCGTTACCGGCTCGGCTGAATCGTGAGGGCAACGCCGATCGTGAATAGCCGCTCGTACAGCGCCGGCGAAGCCACCCCGCCGACCGCGTTGGCCTCGGACCGGTGTTGGAGGAAGTCGACCGTCGGCGTCAGGAACAGGGCTCGGCTCAACTTGATCTCGTAGCCCGCCCCGGCGCTCCAGGCGAATCCGTCTTCGTGGCTGTCGCCCGGCCCGTAGACGCTGACACCGCTCCTCGAGAAGCCCGCGCCGCCCTTGAAGAAGAGCCCGGCCTTCTGCGAGGGATAGAACTGGCCGATCAGCATCGCCGCGGTGAGGTATTCCGTGATCCGATCACCCTGGTCGTCGAATTGACCGTCGTTGACCCAGCCGGTGATTTCGCCGCCCAACCGGAAATTGGGATTGACCGTTCCGCCTAGCCTGAGCGAGAACGAGGGCTTAGTCGGATTGTCGGTCCAGCCCGGGTCGCCCTCGAACTTGTAGCTGTCTTTGCCGGCGCCGACCCCGAGATTGATCCAGAAACCGTGGCGCTCGCCGCTCGAGGTGACATCGACGAGTCCCCGCCGCCGCTGCGCCTCGGCGGAGTCGGCGAGGGCGAGAGCCGTAACCAAAGCGAGTACCGAGACTCCGAACCTGTTCGCCATATTATCCTCGTTGGTCTCCACTGCTGCTAGCGATGATGAGCTTCGACCCACCGTTCGCCGGTATGGCAAGCAACGGGCCGCGTCGAATGGACCACCTTATCTTATTAGCGGTCATGCGATTATCCCATTCGCCAACAGCCGGTCGGAGTGTCCCCGCCGAAACCAAGTGTCCTCGATCGAGGACACTTTTCTGGACCCGGCTCGGCCGGTAGGCGACCATGACGGCCTCCCGTCAGCTCCTCTTTCTGCTCACGGTGGTCGTGGCCGCCGGGGCGACCGGGCTCGGAGCCTGGCAACTCGACCGGCTGTTCGAGCGGCGAGCCCGAAACCGCGGCAGCCTGGTCGATTCCCGAGCGGGCGCGATCGACCTGGCGACCGAACCCCTCGCGGGGCCGGTGCGATATCGGCGAGTCACCGTGTCCGGCTGGTACGATCACGATCGGGAGTTCGTGCTGCGGGGGCGGCTGCTTCGCGGAACGCCCGGAGTCCAGATCGTGACTCCACTCCGGATCTCCGGGCAGGATACCGCCGTGCTGGTCAATCGGGGGTTCGTGCCCAGCCCAGACGCCGGCTACCCAATCGGGCCTAACCGCTACGCCGAGCCCGGGGTCCAGGCGATCGAGGGTATCGCGATCGACCTCCCCGACGAGGGCGACGGCCAGCCGCTGTCGACCGGCAACGGCGAAACCTGGCACCGGCTCGACCGGCGCCAGTTCGGCGACCGGCTCCCGTACCCCGTGCGGCCATACTACGTGATCGCCACGGTCGACACGACCCGGACCCGTGAACACACCGTCAAAGGAACCAGCCTGCCGGTCAGAGTCGAGCCGCCGGCCCTCGACGATGGCCCCCATCTGTCGTACGCGGTCCAGTGGTTCATGATCGCGGGGGCCGCGCTCGGATTCGGTCTCGTGTTCGTCCGCCGCCGGCCGCCGACGGGCCCGTTGGCGCCACCAGTCGGCTGAGCCTTCCCCCGGGCTCGGACGCCAGGTCCTCGGCGGGGACCAAGGCGGCAACCCTCGGCGACGGTCTATACCTCGCAGCGGTGGGAACGGTTGATGTACCGGCGCGACGGCGTCACCCTCGATACCGTGGTCACGACCCAGAAGCACCGGGAGGCGTGGGCCAAGACACCACGCGGGTGGAGAGGATTCGAGGTGGTGGAACTCGGCGGTACCGTGACGATCAATGGCACCCCGTACCGACCGGAGTGACGGGATACGAAGGAGAGCGTTGCTCAGTCGGGTGCCCGAGCGCGGGGCCGACGCGCTACCCAGGCGGTCCGAGGCCTGCGACGCTTCTATCGGGTTGGACCTGCTTCGATCGCTCGCGCCGGCTAACGCTGAGTCGGGCGGCTACGCGGTACCAACCGAAACTCGAACGGCGTCCGCCGGCTGATCAACTGATTGACGTACAACATCGCCATCCCCTCGGTGTACCGCGCGGTGGCGAGACCCCCAACGAGCACCGGATCGTGACCGAACTGCTTGACGATCTCTTCGGCCACCGCGATAGCCTCCGGATCATCCGATGAGAGCGGGATGCTGACCGGCCCGCCAGCCAAGGCCGGATCCAGGATCACCGCAACATTGATCGTGTTGAAGACCTTGACAACCCGGACACCCGGTGCCCAGGCCCGCAGTTGCTCGGAGCCCGACCCCGACGCCGGGAGCGCTTCGACTCGTCCCTCGCGAACCATCAAGGGGTTGGTGACATCGAGGAGGATCTTGCCCGTGAGGTCGCCGAGCGATCGAATGGCAGATTCCGCGGCCTCCCACGGAACCGCAAATAGCAGATGAGGGCACCGGGCCGCCGCCTCCGCCGGAGTCGCTGCACTGGCTCCGCTCCCGGTTGCCTGGACGAGCCTCTGCACCCGCGGATCGGAAGGGTTCCGCGAACCGAACACCACTCGCCGGCCGCGTTGGCCGAGCCGCTGACCGATGCCTCCGCCCATGTCACCGGTGCCGATCACAGCAAGACAGGGCTCTGCCTGAGCGGGGCTTTCGGCGGGCGCCGAAGCCAGGCCCCCGTAGATGATCGCGCCAAGCAGCAGACTCTGCCTGCGGCGGGAGGTGAGCGCCCTGGCCATGAAGACCCCGGAATGTGGTACGGCCAAGATAGCGAGGCGGGGATCTGCTGGCAGCGCGAGTCGGCTACTCAGTCAATGCTCGCCTCTGGATCCCCGGGGTCTCGCCTGCCACCGCGCAGAGCTGATCCGCGACGTTAGGCAGGTCGCGTCCACCCCCATTCCGAGCGCGGCGATCGTCAGGGGCCGCGCCGCTGCTACAACCAGATGTGTTCGTTGTCCGCGAATCAACCGACCGGCCGTTTCGCGAGTGGGCTCAAGTCGGCGTTCCGTCGCTGGTCGTCGGGGTACTCTCGCCGTCGACGGCCCGTCACGATCGGGTGACCAAACGGCGGCGCTACCAGCGCTCCGGGGTGCCCGCGTACTGGATCGTCGATCTGGACGCTCGGGTGGTGGAGGTGTGGACGCCGGCGGCCACCGCGCCGGTCATCGCGGTCGAGTCGCTCGCCTGGCAGCCCGACGGCGCCACGCCGCCGCTAGTCGTGGACCTTCCGGGAGTGTTCCGCCAGATCTGGAGTGAGTGATGACCGCGGCTCGAACGGGGTCCGCCGCCCAGTCAACCGGTTGACCCATCCTCGCACCCGCCACGCGGCCCCGTTCGGTTCAGCCTGCGACGGCCATCGGCATCCAGGCGTCGTCAGGGGGGGAACACCGCATCGACCGCCCGCCGGAACGAGGCGGGATCGATGGCGGGGAAGCGGTAAAGGTGGGGCTCCATCCTCGCAAACTGCTCCCGCACAGCCGCGGGATCGATCAAGCCTCGCGCACGCATTGCACTCACGTCCGCCAGGTCGCGGGTGTGACCGCGCTCGATCTTAGCGAGAGCCTGGGCGCAGAAGTCGTAATGCCGGAACGTCACCCGGCCGATCCTGGTGATGACCGGGCTGCGCTCTTCCCATCCCGGGGGCACCGGGATGAACTGATCCGGCGAGGCGATTTCCACGTTGAGTTGGAGCCGGTCCTTCAGCATCGGAATCGCCCGCATCATCGCGTCCGATTCGGGACGGATGACGAGATCGACATCGATGGTGGTATCACGCCACCCCACCAGCACTGCGCTGGTGCCGCCAACCAGGTAGACGTTCGTGTCGCTGGTGGCCTCCCGCGCCAGAGTCGACAAGAAGGCCTCGATGCGCCCGCGGTCCGCTACCTCCCGCACGCGGCCGCTCGCTGATAGCTGACCATCCGGCGTACCAGCGCATTGTACTTGCTATGGGCCGCCGCCCCATACTGCGAAGCCAGGCGACCATACAACCGAAGCTCGGCGTCGTCGAACGGGGTCGCAACATGAAGGCCCAGGGCACGCAAGCGGGGGGCCCCGATCGAGACGAGCAATGACTCATTGGTCTCTACGCCCTGCGCCAGGTCGCGGAGCCCCTGCCCGACCAGGTCCGCGCCCGGGAGTCCTCCGTCGTCGGCCGTCATGCCAGGGGATTCCATGGGAGAAATCTAGTCCACTGGCAGATAGGATGCCGGCACTCGATGCTTCGCGTCTTCAACGTCATGGCGAATGACGATGGCGCCGGCGGGCGGCGCGGCCCAACAAAGCTACTTGGCAAGCGCCGCCGCCAGCGCGGCGAGGGCCACACCAAGAGCCACGAACGCCACCGCTCGCGCGACCGCATCAGCGCGCGGAACGCTCGGAGTCTCGATCCGTTCCCGTGCTGGGACGGCCGTCCCGCCGGGCGCATGAGCTAGCAATGCGATTCGCGCTTGAGGCAGCGTGAGGCCAGCCTGTTCCAGCGTCGTCGCCAACGGAGAGCGCGAGGTCAGGAACGCGAGCAGCAAATGCTCGGCACCAACATACCCGTGACCAAGCTCGCGCGCCTCGCTCATCGCCGCCTCTAAGATCTGTTTCGCCGAGCGGGTATAAGGCAGGTCGAGAGGGGCTGGGCTAGCTCGGTTTGCCGCGCGAGGAAGGGTCGCCGCAATCCGGTCGCTGATCGTGCTCGGGTCCGCACCGAGGTCCGTCAGCATCGCCGTACACACCGGACCTGGACGACTCGTGACGCCAAGGAAGAGGTGGGCTGGCGTGACTTGCTCGCTCCCGCGTTCAGCCGCCCGTTCCCTGGCGGCCTGCAGCGCGCGGCGGACCTCGTCGGTGAAGTTGTACCCGGTCATGGCTTCTCCGTTCGGGGGGCAGTTCGAAGCTACGCCCGCCCTTCCGCCTGAGCGTATCAGCACAATGACGCCGCCATGACAGTTCAGGCGACGGGGGGGCCTGGCCAGGTCCATTGACTCGCCTTGATGCTGCCCGGGTCGAGATCCCCGTCGTTCGTGGCCTCGCATTCCCAAGTCCGGGATTCGCCCGTCGGCGTCGCCCCGGCGACTTCTCAGCCGCCGACAGCGTCTGGGCCCGCGCAGCCAACGTTCTTGGCCGCGAACTGGATCGTCGACTTGGACGGTCGGGTGGTGGAGGTGTGGACGCCGGAGCTCCGGAAAGGGCGCAACTAATCAGTTGAGCCTTACCCCGGGCTCGGGCTCGCGCCGGCAGCCGATTGGCTCGTCGCGGCCGGCGGATACACCTCGAGCAGCTCGGGCCTCGAGAGAAACTCGGGACAGATGGTTCGATCGTATTGGTAAGGGCCGCCCGTCTCGGCATCGACCCACGGGAAACCTCGGCACACCGACGGGTAGTAGGTTCGATCGTGCACCGCGCAGCCCCCGTCGACGAAGAAGACGCAGCGTCCCCCGCGAACCCGGGTCCGGATCTCACCCCAGCGAGTGCGGTAGACCTTGCCCGCACCGAAATCGCGCTCGATGGCCGCCGCCTCGTCCTCGCTCACTGTCGCGCCGTAAGCGCAGCAGGCAGCCTGGTGTGGGCACGGGAAGCAAGGCAGACTTGGAAGGATCGGCAACGCCATGGGGGCCCATCTTATCCGCTCCGGACCCGGCGCGAAAGCGGGCAGCCGCCCGACCGACGGACGCCTCGGGTCTTTCCGGGCCGCGTTGGGGCGGCCGACCCCTGGTGCTGCCGAGCGCGGAATGCCAGGTTATTCAGCGACACCTCGAGTGGAGGACCGACCGATGCGACGACTGTGGATACTGGCGCTGATCGCCGGGTGCGCCAGGGCAAGCGAACCACCCTCGCCGGGGGCTCCGCTGTACGACAACCTGGGTGACTTTCACGTTCCCGTCACGACCAAGAAGGCCCAGGCTCAGCGGTACTTCGACCAGGGGATCCGCCTCACCTACGCCTTCAATCACGCCGAGGCGGTAGCCTCATTCGAGGAGGCGGCTCGGCTCGACCCCAGCTGCGCGATGTGCTTCTGGGGTATCGCCTACGCATTGGGTCCGAACATCAATGCCCCGATGGACTCGACCGCGGCGGCGGCCGCGATCGCCGCGATCGGCAAGGCCCGGGCGGCTGCGGCCGGGGTGTCGGCCAAGGAGCGGGATTTCATCGAGGCCATGGCGCAGCGTTACGGCGACAGCCCCGTGGCCCCGCGACCCGGGCTCGACAGCGCATTTGCCCAGGCAATGGAAGCGCTGGCAGCGAAGTACCCGGATGACCTCGAGGCGGCGACGATTCACGCCGACGCCCGGATGAACCTGCGCCCGTGGGACTACTGGGAGGGAATCGGCAAGCCACGTCCGGGCACCGAAACGTTGGTAGGAGAGTTGGAGCGCGCCATCGCGGCCGACTCGACCCATCCAGGCGCCTGCCATCTCTACATCCACGCCGTCGAGGCGACCGAACCGGCCCGCGCGGTCGCTTGTGCCGAGCGGCTGGCCAAGTTGATGCCGGGCGCGGGGCACTTGGTGCACATGCCCTCGCACATCTACGTCCGGGTGGGCCGCTACCGCGAGGCGATCGAACACAACGAGCACGCCACCCACGCCGACTCGACCTTGGCCATTTCCGAGCGAGTCTCGCCGATGTACGCGGCACTCTATGTGCCGCACAACTACCACTTCCTCGGCTTTGCGGCACTGCTGGCGGGCCGAACCGAGTTGGCGATGAAGGCGGCGCGCCGGACCGTGGAGACGATGCCGGTCGAGGGCGCTGCCGCAATGCCGGAATTCCAGCCCCTGCTGGCGTTCGAGCACTTGATGCTGCAGAAATTCGGGCGGTGGGATGCCCTGCTCTCGCTTCCGTTACCGGACACGACGCTGCCGGTCGGGCGGGCGGTGGCGGAATACGCCCGCGGCACGGCCCTCGCCGCCACCGGCAAATTCGCCGAGGCGAGCGCCCTGCTCGGCGCGATCGAGAGCCGAGGTGGCGGCAACTTGTCCGAGATCGCGAAAAACATCGTGGCCACGGCGCACCATTCTCTCGCTGGCGAGGTCGCCGCTCGACAGGGCAAACACGCCGAAGCGGAGCGCCACTTCCGGGCCGCGATGGCGATCGAGGACGCCTTCACCTACATGGAACCGCCGTGGTGGATCGAGCCGGTCCGCCACGCCTTGGGCACCTTGTTGCTTGATGCCAAGCAGCCAGCCGCGGCGGAGCGGGTGTTCCGGGAGGATCTGGCCCGGTTCCCAGGCAACGTGTGGGCCCTCGCCGGCCTCTCCCAAAGCCTCACGGCCCAGGGGAAGACGGACGCCGAGATCGCCCGGCAGCTGGCGAGCGCCGTCGAGTACGCGGGGAACGAGGTCGCTCGGGCACACCCGTGAACCTGACCCCGGACGCCGCCGACCGGCTCTTCAGGATCCGCTCGATCCTGTTTCCGGCGGCGGCGGGGCTCGTCTTCGGCGGCCTGGTGGCGGTGTACCTGATGGAGACCCGTGGTTACGGGATCGGCGCCGCGTTAGGCGTGGCGGTGACGGTGGCCGCCATCGGGGCCGGGCTGGGGGCCGTCAGCTTCTTCGTCATCGGCAAGGCGAGCCACGGATTGGTGACGGCTTTGACCAGCGCCGGGTCGTCCCCGCCCCGTGCCTCGACGTCGTTCGAGGAGTCGCTGATTGCCGCGGGCCGGTACCGCGAAGCAGGAGCCGCCCTCGCCAGCCGTTTGGAAGCCAACCCGACCGATCACGACCTTCGCCTGACCCTCGCTGACCTCGCGGCAACTCACCTCGCCGACGCCGCCACGGCCGAAGCGAAGTATCGAGAGGTGTTGATTGGCGCGGCCACCCCGGACCAGGTGTTTCGGGCCTCGAACGGGTTGATCGATCTCTACCGGCGTCAAGGCGAGCGCGGCCGTCTGATGGCGGAGTTGGCCCGGTTCGCGGATCGATACCGCAACACCCGCGCGGGCGCCGCCGCGAAGCGGGAACTCGGCGAACTCAAGGCATCGGCAACGGAGGACCCGCCGGGCTCCTGAGGCAGTATCTTTGGACTGATCCCGCATCCCGGACGTCGAGCCGATCGGCGGCGGCGACAAATGCGGGGGTCGTCCAGCTAAGATGCGACATCCCAAGGACATTGGAGCTTCTCTGAAGCCGCCTTCACGGAGGGCTAAGGTTGTCTTCATAGGTTCGAGGCCAGTTTTTCCGCGGTTTCCCTGACCCGTCCACACTGGAGCGAGGATGAACGCCGAACTCGAGACGTTCAGCTACGATGACGCCATTGTCCGGAAGTTCCTGTTTGCCACCTTCATTTGGGGATTCGTCGGGATGCTGGTGGGGCTCATCATCGCCCTCCAGCTGGCGTATCCGTCGCTCAACCTGGGACTGCCCTGGACCAGTTTCGGCCGGTTGAGGCCCCTTCATACCAATGCGGTGATCTTCGCGTTCGCGGGGAACGCGTTCTTCACCGGGGCGTATTACTCGACCCAGCGGTTGCTCAAGGCCCGGATGTTCAACGACACCTTGAGCAAGATCCATTTCTGGGGCTGGCAGCTGATCATCGTCTCGGCCGCCCTGACGCTGCCGCTCGGCTTCACCCAGGCGAAGGAATACGCCGAGCTCGAGTGGCCGATCGACATCGCGATCGCGGTGGTGTGGGTGGTCTTCGCGGTGAACTTCTTCGGCACCATCGCGAAGCGGCGGGAGCGCCACCTCTACGTGGCGGTGTGGTTCTACATCGCCTCGATCGTCACGGTCGCGATCCTGCACATCTTCAACAACCTCTCGGTACCGGTCGGCTTCCTCAAGAGCTACTCGATCTACTCGGGGGTGCAGGACGCTTTCATGCAGTGGTGGTACGGTCACAACGCCGTGGCGTTCTTCTTGACCACGCCGTTCCTGGGCCTGATGTACTACTTCATGCCCAAAGCCGCGGATCGCCCCGTCTTCAGCTACCGGCTTTCGATCCTCCACTTCTGGACCCTGGTGTTCATGTACATCTGGGCCGGCCCGCACCACCTCCATTACACCGCCTTGCCGGAATGGGCCTCGACCCTGGGGATGCTCTTCTCGGTGATGCTGTGGGCGCCCTCGTGGGGCGGGATGGTCAACGGGCTGCTGACCCTTCGCGGGGTGTGGCGGAAGGTCGTCGAGGATCCGGTCCTCAAGTTCTTCGTGGTGGCGGTGACCGCATATGGGATGGCCACCTTCGAGGGGCCGATGCTCTCGATCAAGTCGGTGAATGGTCTGGCTCACTACACCGACTGGATCATCGCCCACGTGCACACCGGCGCGTTGGGCTGGAACGGCTTTCTGACCTTCGGGATGATCTACTGGTTGATGCCGAAGCTGTTCCAGACCAAGCTCCACAGCATGAAGTTGGCCGAGTGGCATTTCTGGCTCGCGACCTTCGGGATGATCCTCTACGCCGCCGCGATCTACAGCGCGGGCCTGACCCAGGGATTGATGTGGCGGGCATTTGACGAGACCGGGCGGCTCCAGTTCCCTGATTTCATCGAGACCACCCTTCGGCTGATGCCGATGTATCTGCTCCGGGCAGTCGGCGGGACGCTCTACTTGGTCGGGATGGGGATGTTCGGGTACAACATCTTCAAGACCTGGGCGACCCGACCGGCTCAGTATGACGAGCCGCTGATTCAGGCGGCCCGGCTCGACCCGGTCTATCGCGCGGCGCCCGCCACGGCTCCCGCCGGCGCCTGGGCCGCGTTCAGCCGAGCGGCCTGGCACCGGCGTTGGGAGGGCCTCCCGGTCACCTTCACGGTGCTCGTCGCCGTGGCGGTGATCGTGGCGTCGTTGTTCGAGATCATCCCGACCTTCTTGATCAAGTCGAACGTGCCGACCATCGCGTCGGTGAAGCCGTATACTCCGCTCGAGCTCGCCGGCCGGGACATCTACATCCGGGAGGGCTGCTTCAACTGCCACTCGCAGATGGTCCGGCCGTTCCGGCACGAGACCGAGCGGTATGGCGAGTACTCGAAGCCGGGTGAGTTCGTATACGACCATCCTTTCCTTTGGGGGTCGCGGCGGATCGGTCCGGATCTCGCCCGGATCGGGGGCAAGTATCCCGATCTCTGGCACCTCCGCCATCTCGACAATCCGTCGCAGATCACCGCTCGGTCCACCATGCCGGCGTATCCCTGGCTCCACACCAACCGTCTCGACTTCGAGGGGATTCAGAAGCGGGTCGACGCGATGGCGATGCTGGGCGTTCCGTATGGCGAGGCGGTCGGCAACGCCCCGGACCAGGCCCGCGGTCAAGCCAAGCAGGTGGCCGACGCGATTGCCTCCCAAGGGGGACCGAGCGATCTCGCCGACCGAGAGGTGGTCGCGATCATCGCCTATCTGCAGCGGCTTGGCCGGGACATCAAGGTCGCGGCCTCGCCCGCGGCGCCGGCTCCTCGAACCGCCAATGCCGGAGGAGCGAACTGATGCGGCTCACCGACATCATGAGCGGCGCCGGTTTATCGGGCTACACGGTCGCCGCGATGCTGCTGTTCATGGCCGCGTTCGTGGCCATCGTGGTATGGCTTTTTCTTCCCAGCCGGAAACGGGAATTCGACCGAGCTGGCCGCCTTCCCCTCGACGACGGAAGCGGCACGCCCCCACGCCAGGGAGGTGCTCGATGAGCGCCGATCCGAATCAGGACCGACTGCTCGACCACGAGTACGACGGAATTCGCGAATACGACAACCCGATGCCGCGATGGTGGCTGGCGACGTTCTGGGTCACTATCGTGTACTCGATCCTGTACGTCCTCAATCTCCCCGGAGTCGGGATCGGCAAGGGTCGCCTGGCGGACTACGAGGCCGACATGGCGGAGGCCGCGGCCATTGCGGCGAAGAACAACCCGCTCGCCAACCTGACACCCGAGGCAATCGTCGCGGCCTCCACCGACTCGACCCAGCGGACGCTCGGCGCCACCACCTTTTCGACCATGTGCGCCTCGTGCCACCTCGCCGACGGCGGCGGATCGATCGGGCCGAATCTCACCGACGGGTACTGGATCCACGGGAGCGCGCCGCTCGAAGTCGTGAAGGTCATCGTCGAGGGCGTCCCGGCCAAGGGCATGCCGGCATGGGGCAAGATGCTCAAGCCGGCGCAGACGGTGGCGGTGGCCGGCTACGTCCTGTCACTCAAGGGAACCATCCCGGCCAAACCGAAGGCGCCCCAGGGAATCAACGTCGATTCGGTGGCGGCGGCGCAAGCCGCCACGCCCTCGACGAGGTAAGCGATGGCCGGGAAGGCGCCCGAACGTGTTCTCTCCACCCTCAACGCCGACGGAAGTCGGCGTTGGCTTCGGCCGAAGCTGTCCGAGGGCGCCTTCTGGCACAAACGGCGCGTCATGGCCTACGCGCTGATGTTCGTGTTCTTCATCATCCCGTATCTCGAGCTGAACGGCAAACCGCTGATCCTGCTCGACATTCCGCGGCGCCAGTTCACCGTGTTCGGCACCACCTTCCTGCCGACCGACACCTTGCTGTTCATGCTGCTGTTCGTGTCGATCCTGATCGGCATCTTCCTGCTGACCGCGCTGCTGGGCCGGGTCTGGTGTGGCTGGGGCTGCCCGCAGACGATCTACATGGAGTTCCTGTTCCGACCGCTGGAGCGTCTCATCGAGAGCGGACGAAGCGGGACGCTCGCGCTCGACGCCCAGCGAGGACTCAAGCCCCGCCGGCTGCTCAAGTGGGCGGTGTACCTGGGCCTCTCGCTGTTCCTGGCGCACACCTTCCTGGCCTACTTCGTCGGCATCGAGCAGTTGGTCCGATGGGTCCAGCTGTCGCCGTTCGAGCATCCGACCGCGTTCTTGATCATGGCCGGCACCACCGCCGCCATCATGTTCGACTTCGCCTATTTCCGGGAGCAGACCTGTCTGGTGGCCTGTCCCTACGGCCGGCTCCAGTCGGTGTTGCTCGATCGCCAGTCGCTGATCGTCGGATACGACGTTCGGCGCGGCGAACCGCGGGCGCACCTGACCGAGGGCCGAGCCGCCACCGCCGGCGACTGCATCGATTGCCGAGCCTGCGTGATGACCTGCCCCACCGGAATCGATATCCGGGACGGGCTTCAGATGGAGTGCATCCATTGCACCCAATGCGCCGACGCGTGCGACGAGATCATGGACCGAGTCGGGAAGCCGCGCGGCCTGGTGCGGTACACCTCGCGCGACGAAATCGAGGGCAACCCGAAGAAGTTCCTCCGGCCCCGGGTGGTGCTCTATCCGGCCGCACTGACCGCGTCGGTGGGCCTCTTCTTGTTTTTCTTGACCACCCAGGCCGACACCGACGTCACGCTGCTCCGCGGGATCGGGGCACCCTACACGTTCGAGGCGGATGGACGGGTGATCAACCAGGTCCGCATTCGGGTCAACAACCGAGCCGGCACGGAGCGCCAGTACCGGATCGACCTCGCCCGAGCCGACGGCGCCGAGATGATCGCGCCGGAGAACCCGCTGGCGGTCGCCGCGGGCGAACTCAAGACCACCAGCGTCTTCGTGGTGGGTCCGCGGTCGCTGTTCCACAACGGGGAGCGGGCGATCGAATTCCGGCTTTCGGACGGCGCCGACTTCTCGGCGACCTTTAGTTACACCATCGTCGGCCCGGTGGAGGACGACAACGCCCGAGGCGGCGGTGACTGACCGCGGCTCCCGACTCTGGCCCCTGGCGATCGTCGCAGTGCTCGGGCTCACGGTCGGCGCCAACGGCTACCTGCTGATCCGGGCCAATGACGACCCGATGCCGCTCGAACGCGACTACTACCGCAAAGCGGTCGCCTGGGATTCGACCATGGCCCAGGCCAGGCGGAACCTCTCGCTCGGATGGCGGCTCTCCGCGGCGTTGAGCGCGGAGGGCAACCTGGAGGCGATCCTGGCGGACGGTCAGGGCAACCCGATCACCGACGCCATCGTCACGGTCGACGCGTTTCCGATCGCGTTCGAGGATGGCGAGGCGAGCGGGGTGCTGGCGACCCGGTCGCCCGGCTATGCCACGTCACTCACTTTGCGGCGGCCCGGCCTCCATGAGTTCCGATTCGCGGTGACTCGCGGCGAGGAACGCTTCACCGCCACCCTCCGGGGCGCCGCGGGTTCTCCGCTGGTGCCAGCCCAATGACCATCTGGCCGATCTTGGCGTTGAGCCTGCTCGGCAGCCCGCACTGCGCCGCCATGTGCGGCCTGATCGCAGGCGCGGCGGCGGCCACCCCGAAAGCCGGGATGTGGTATCACGGCTCCCGGCTGTTGGGCTACCTGATCGTCGGGGCCATCGCGGGCTCGATCGGCCGGGGCGCCGACCAGATTGGCTCGGCCCTGGGTTGGCAGGCCCTGGCGACCCGGGGCGCCGGCATCGCCTTGATGGCCGTCGGCGTCGTGGGCGCGCTCCGGGCGTTAGGGTTGGCCCGAATCGCTCCGATCGACGGGCATCGCTGGGTGGCTGGCCTCGCCGGGCGGACCCGGTCCTTGTCGCCCTCGACCCGCGCCGGCGCGCTCGGGGCGCTCACCGCGCTGCTGCCCTGCGGCTGGCTCCTCGCCTTCGTCATCGCCGCGGCCGGTACCGGTGGACCGGTCGACGGCGCGATCGCCATGGCCATCTTCTGGCTGGGCACGGTGCCGGCGTTGATCGCTGCCGGCCTCGTCGTTCAGCGGGCGGCGGGCCCCCTGCAGCGGCGGCTGCCACTGATCGCGGCGCTGCTCTTGATTGCCTTTGGCGCCTTCACGACTCTCCATCGGTCCGCGGTGCCGCTGGCCGCGACCGCGAACCATGTCAGCCACGCTCGCTGAGCCGGTCACCCGTTCCGGGCTGAGCTGCGTCCACTGCGGCCTGCCGGTCCCCAGCCCGGCGACCGCACTCCCAGAGGCCGACGGCCCGTTCTGCTGCGCCGGCTGCCGGACCGCCTGGCAGGTCATTCACGCCGCCGGACTGGGCGAGTACTACGCCAGCGGCGACCGCCGGCTCGCCGCGGTGACCCCGAGCGGGCGACGATACGACGAATACGACCACCCGTCGTTCGAGTCGCTGTATGGCACCACGCTCCCGGACGGGACCCGGGAGATCGCCCTCTATCTCGACCGGGTCCACTGCGCCTCGTGCGTCTGGTTGGTCGAACGGGTTCCCCTGGCGGTCCCGGGCGCGCTGGCCGCGGAGCTCGACGTGCCCCGGTCCTTGGCGACGATCCGGTGGAACCCCGGCGTCACGTCGTTAGGCACGATCGCCCGATTCCTGGACCAGCTCGGCTACCCCTCCCACCCCTTCCAGGGTGGTCGAGGGGAGGCCAACCGTCGCGCCGAAGATCGGACCATGCTGCTCCATATCGGCGTGGCCGGAGCCATCGCGCTCAACGTGATGACCCTGGCGTTGGCCCTCTACGCGGGGTGGTTCGGGTCGATGGAGGCCGAATACACTCGCTACTTCCGCTGGCTCAGCATGGCACTGACGGTGCCGGCGGTGGTCTGGCCGGGCCGAGTGTTCTTCACCAGCGCGTGGGGGGCGCTGCGGGCTCGTCGCCTCCACATGGACGTCCCGATCGCCTTGGCGTTGGGCGCCGGCACCCTGCGCGGGGTCGTCAACACCGTCGCCGAGACCGGACCGATCTATTTCGATGGCGTGGTCACCCTGATCTTCCTGCTCCTGGTGGGCCGCTTCCTCCAGCAGCGGGCCCAACGGTCCGCCGCCGATGCCGCCGAATTGCTCCATGGGCTCACCCCCCACACGGCTCGATTGGTCACCGGGGCGGGCGTGGAAGAGGTGCCGTCTCGCTCGCTCGTTCCGGGGGTCACGGTCGAGGTACGGCCAGGCGACACCGTCCCAGCCGACGGAATAGCCCGGGAGGGCCGCTCGGCTTTGGATCTCTCGGTGCTCACCGGCGAGTCGGCACCGGTATCGGTCGGAGCCGGCGAGCCGGTGTTTGCCGGCACGGTGAACCTCGGCGCCACGATCCGAGTCGAGGTCACCCAAGCCGGCGAGGCCAGTCGACTCGGCCGGATCCTCCGGGAGCTCGAGGCCGGGATGCGGCGCCGGGCACCGGTGGTGCACACCGCCGACCGGCTAGCTGGATGGTTCGTGGCCGCGGTGCTGGTGCTTGCCGCGGTTACCTACCTGGTCTGGAGCCGGCGCGACCCGACCGTCGCCCTCGACAACGCGATCGCGCTGCTGGTGGTAACCTGCCCCTGCGCCCTGGCGCTGGCCACCCCGCTGACGTTTACCGCGGCGATCGGCCGGGCCGCTCGCCAGCTCGTCCTGATCCGGGGCGCCGACGCCCTCGAAGTGCTCTCGCGACCGGGTCAGCTGGTGCTCGACAAGACCGGCACGTTGACCGAGGGCCGCCTCGCCCTGGAAACCTGGATCGGCGGAGCCGGCCTCGAGCCGGTGGTGCTGGGGCTCGAGCGCCATTCCCGCCATCCGATCGCGGCGGCGTTCGCCCGGGCCTGGCCGACTCGGACCGCGGCGGTCATCGAGGATCCGGCGTCCACGTTAGGCGCTGGCGTCACGGGTCGCGGCGGCGACCACCGGTACGCCATCGGCTCCGTCGCCTTCGTCCTCGCTCGCGCCATCGATCCCAACCGGCTCGCCGACCGCATCCCCGGCCACCAGACCGGCGTATTATTGGCCAGGGATGGCGTGGTGGTGGCCGCCGCCGGGTTCGGCGATCCGCTCCGAACGGACTCGATGGCGGCGGTCGCTCGGCTCGGTGAGCGCGGTTGGACGATCGGGATCCTCTCGGGCGATGCCCCCGGCGCGGTGGCGGCCGTGGGCGCCCGGCTGGGTATTCCGCCGGAACGGGTACGCGGCGGAGTGACCCCCGAGGGGAAGTTGGCCGCCGTGCGGGAACTCGCCGCCCGCGGGCCAGTGGTGATGGTGGGCGACGGCGTCAACGACGCCCCCGCGATCGGGGCCGCCACCGTGGGCGTCGGGGTGCGCGGCGGCGCGGAGGCGTGTCTCGCGGCGGCGGACGTGTTCCTGGCCAAGACGGGGCTCGGGCCGCTGGTCACCCTGTTCGAGGGCGCCGAGCGAACGATGGCCGTGGTCCGCCGAAACATCGCGGTGTCGATCGGCTACAACCTGGTTGGAGCCGCGTTGGCGGTGACCGGGACGATCGACCCGTTGATCGCGGCCGTGATGATGCCGGTCAGCTCGCTGACGGTGATCCTGCTGAGCGTCCGCTCGAAGACCTTCGAGGCCCCTCGATGACCATCCTCTACATTCTGGTGCCAGCGGCCCTGGCGGTGATCTTCGTGGCGGTTCTGGCGTTTGGATGGGCCGCGCGACGGGGTCAGTTCGACGATCTCGAGACCCCCGCGATCCGAATGTTGCGAGACGACCTCACCGCGGCCACCCGGCAATCGCCGCCTCCCGGACCAGAGCGGGAGGATTAGCCGGCCGCCTCGTGCATCCCCAGCTCCTGGGCCCCGGGTTTGGTGGCCCGAAGGGCGTTGAGAATGACCGCCACGTCGATGCCCTCCTGGAGCACCGCGCCAGCCAGCGGGGTGAGGTAGCCGAACGCGGCCGCGACCATGGCCACCAGACTCGCGCCAAGGCCGATCCCGATGCTCTGCCTGGCCACCGCGAGGGTTCGCCGAGCGATCGCCACGGCCTCGGGCACTCGGCCCAAGTCATCGACGAGGAGCACCACGTCCGCGGCTTCGGCACTGATGCCCCCGCCGTGGGCGGCGAGCGCGAGACCGACCGTCGCGGCCGACAGCGCCGGCGCGTCGTTGGCACCGTCCCCGACCATCAGCACCTTGTGGCCCTGCTTGGCGAGCCGCCCGACGTAGGCCACCTTGTCCTGGGGCAACAGGTCGCCCACGGCCATCGGCAGGCCGATGGCCGCGGCGACCAAGTCGGCGTTGGCTTGGCGATCCCCCGAGAGCATGACCAACCGCTTGAACCCGAGCGAGCCTAACGACCGCATCACCGCCGGGGCCTCGGGGCGAATGGCGTCCGCGTATCCGACCGATCCGGCCGGCCGGCCGTCGATGGCCAGGTACGCTCGGAGCCCGGCGCCATCGGATTCCTGGCCCAACCGCGCCGCCGCGGCCGGCTCCCACTCCCGGAGCAGGGACAGCGCGCCGACGGTGACTCGGCGACCTTCCACCATTCCGGACACCCCTCGGCCGGCGGATTCGAGCACGTTGACCGCGTCGGGGAGCCGACCGACCCGGGCCTCGGCGCCCTCCACGAAGGTACGAGCGAGGAGATGGCCAGACCCTTGCTCGACGGCCCCGCCGAGCCGGAGGATCGAGGCTTCGTCGAAGGGCGGAATCGGGTGGACGCTGGCGAGCTCTGGCCGTCCGACGGTGAGGGTCCCGGTCTTGTCGAAGACCGCGATCGACACCCCGGCGAGCTGCTCGAGCGCCCCGCCGTGCCGCACGATGATCTGATGCCGGGCGGCCCGATTGATCCCCCCGAGGATCGCCACCGGGGCGGCGAGGATGAGGGGACACGGCGTGGCGGCCACCAGCACCGCCAACACTCGGATCGGGTCGCCGGAGGCAAAGTAGGCCAGGGCGCAGACCAGGAGAGTCAGGGGCGTGAACCATACCGCGGCCCGGTCGGCGAGGCGCTGAATCGGCGCCTTGCTGGCCTCGGCACTCCGAACCAGGTCGACGATCTTGGCGTAGAGGCTTTCGGCCGCCAGCGCCGTGGCACCAATGGTCAGCGGCGCATCGAGGTTCACCATGCCGCTCGAAAGGGCGCCCCCGGCAACCACCGGACGGGGCAACGGCTCGCCGGTCAGCCGGGAGGTATCCAGAGAGGAGCGGCCGTCGAGGACCTCGGCGTCACAGGGAACCATCTCGCCCGGCCGGACGAGGAGCCGATCGCCCACGGCGATCGCCCCAACCTCGACATCGACCAAGCCGACTCCCTCGAACCGATGGGCGATCCGGGGCGCCTGCGCCTCCAACGACGCCACCGCGCTGGAAGCCCGCCGCGCCGCATGACGCTCGAGCGCCTCGCCACCGGTCTGCATCAACACGATGACCAGACCCACCAGCGGTTCGCCCAAGCCGACCGCTCCGATCAGCGCCAGCGAGGCCACGACATCGGCGGCGAATCTTCCTTGGAGCAGGCCCTGGAGGGTACTCCAAACCACAGGGGCACCGAGAAAAAGCAGGCCGGCCAGCCAGACCGGCTCGCGGTCGATGGCCCCAGACGACAATCGCGGGGCTACTTGCCCCGCGATCATCACGCCGGCTGCGGCGACCGGCCGCCACCAATCGAGGCCTGACTTCATGAAGCGACTCGGGCAGCCTCCTCAGTGGCTTTTCGCAGCGCGAAACCAACCCCCCGAACGGTCTCGATCCGCGGATCGGCGACGTGCTTGAGGAGCTTGCGCCGCAGGTTGCCGACGTGAACGTCGACCACGTTGCTCTCGGGGTCGAAGTGCATGTCCCAGACCTTCTCGAGCAAGGTGGTCCGTCGAACCACCGCCTCCGGATGGAGCATGAAGAACTCGAAGAGCTGGAATTCCTTGGCGGTGAGATCGAGCTTCTTGTCGTCGACGGTGGCCGAGTGGCGGAGCCGATCCAACTCGAAGGGCCCGAACCGGAGCACCTCGAGTCGTTCAGCGCCGCCCCGCCGGTGCAGGGCTCGGATCCGGGCGATGAGTTCTTCGAACCGGAATGGCTTGGTCAGGTAGTCGTCGGCCCCGGCATCGAGTCCCCGCACGACGTCCTCGACGGCATCGCGGGACGTCAGCATCAGGATCGGGGTGTGACGGCCTTCGCGCCGCAACTCGCTGGCGACCTGGAACCCGTTCTTCTTCGGCAACATCAGATCGAGCAGGATGATGTCGTAGTCGTACACGTGGGCCAACATCGTGGCCTCTTCGCCGTCGGAGGCGACGTCGACGACGTATCCCTCTTCCTTGAGGCCCTGCTCGATAAACCCGGCGACCTTTCGGTCGTCCTCCACGACGAGAATCTTCATGAGGCTAGTCTAGCCGTCATCGCGTGAACTCCGCTTCAAGCTCTCATGAAGATATATTCATCCTCGCGACATTGGTAGTGTCAACATGAAACGTCCGCCGCCCACCTTGGCTGCTGCGCGGAGATCGCCGCCAAGCAGGCGAGCAAGCCGCCGGGAGAGCGGGAGCCCGATTCCGCTCCCGACCCCGGTCCCCTCCTGACCCGCCGTGGTGTAGTAGATGTCGAAGATCCGCTCCAGATCCGCCTCCGCGACGCCGGGGCCCTCGTCGTCCACGGTCACCAGGGCCTGGTCATCGCGGTGCTCGAAGCCAATCGTGATCGTCGATCCCACCGGGGTATGACGAATGGCGTTGCCGAGGAGGTTGACCAGGATCTGTTCGACTCGCTGGCCGTCGGTCCGGCAGACGCAGGGGCGATCGAAGACCGGGAGCTGGAACCGGAGGTTCTTTTCGGCGGCAGCCGGCGTGACCCGTTGGACCGCGCCGCGAATCGGGACGCCGCACTCCAGGTCGCGGAGTACCGGTTTGAGGCGATCTTCGTCGAGTCGATTGAGATCGAGCAGGTCATTGACCAGGGCCACGGCTTGCTCGGCGGCTTCGAGAATCTCGAAGGCTCCTCGCGGTACCGAGGCGGGGTCTTTCTTGCGAACCAGGAGTTCCGCCCAACCGAAGACCGCCGCGAGCGAGTTGCGAAGCTCGTGGTTGACCATCGCAAAGAACCGCTCGCGGGAGCGGTGGAGCTGTTGGACCTCCTCCAAGAGCCGGCTGGATTGTTCGTGGGACCGGGCATTCTCGACCGCCGAGGCGACGATCGACGCGAGCAGGAGAGCGACCCGCACGTCATCGTCGCCGAACTCGTCGGCGCCCCGCTTTTCCGTGAGGTACAAGTCGCCCAGGACCCCGCCGCGCCCGACGACAGGTACCCCGAGAAAGGAGTCCATGGGTGGGTGGTTTGCCGGAAACCCGGCGGAACTCGGATGGTCGCCGAGTCGCTTGAGCCGGACCACTCGTCCCTCCTTCACGACCAGGCCAAGGACTCCTTTGCCAGTCGGGGGGGATCCGATCCGGGCCCGCTCCTCGGGGGTAAGGCCGGCGGTGGTGAACGAATCCAGGCTCTGGCGGTCCGCGCTCAAGAGCCCGATCGCGGCATAGCGGGCATCGAGGAGGTCCCGGGCCAGGTCAGCGACTTTCTGGAGGAGCGACTCGAGGTCGAGCTCGGCGACCAATTCGGGCGTGGCGCGAATGAGCCGTTCGAGGGCTCCCTCGGAAATGCGTTCTGGACTCACCGGGCCACCTGTTAATGAGAGCTTCAGCAAACCTTCATCGGGCGCGGAATACACTGGAACCGGTTCAATCTACCCACGCCCTTGCTCGCTTCCCTATTGGTTGCCGCGGACAAGACGCCCGATGGCCGCCACGCGATCCGCGCCGCGGCGGCTTTGGCCAAGGCCACTGGCGCGAGTCTGACCGTGGTCGAGGTGGTTCGCCTGTCGGCCGAGGGACAGGTGCCCACCGGGCGCCTGGCCTCGAGCCGGGATCCCGGCTCCGGAACCCCCGAGCTGACCTCGTTCCGGGCATGGGTGGGGCACCTCGAATCAGAGCCTAGCCGGACCGAGATTGCCGTCGCGTACGGCGTGCCGGGTATCGAGATCGGTCGGGTGGCCGACGAGCGCGGTGCCGACCTGGTCGTTCTGGGTCGGCGGCCGCGATCCTCCGACCATCCCCTGATCCTCGGCGAAACGGCCGACGCCTTGGCTCGTCGGAGCCCGCGCCCAGTCCTCTTCATCCCACCCTCGATCCAGACCGTCCGCGCGATTACGGTCGCGCTGGACGGAACCGAGCGGACTGCCAGCCTGATCAAACCAACCGCGATCCTCGCCGGGGCGTTCGGCGCCTCGGTAACCGCGATCACCGTCGGGCACCAGGAGTCACCCCCGAACCCGGAGCGGATCCGCCAGCTCTTGGCCCGGACGCCGAGGGTTCCCGACCCGCTGCCGTTGGTGGTCCGAACCGGCGACCCGATCGTCGAGATTCTCGGCCACCTCGAGGAAACCAACCCGGACCTCTTGGTCATCGGGTATCGCCGCGGCGGCCCTCCGAAAGTAATCGGCCCGGCCGACATCGCCCGAAACCTGCTGTACTCCGCACCGAGCGCGGTACTGACGGTGCCGATCTGATCGATCCGCCTCAGAAGTCCTTCCGGCGGAACCAGAAGCGACCCACCAACAGGGGGACCATGGCGCAGACCAAGAGCACCACGACGGCGAGGCTTCGTCCCAGGAGGCCGCTGAAGACCCGCTCGTAAACCGTCCCGGTGTATCCGAGGAGTGCTGCGATGTCGAAGGTGAGCAGGAGCTGAATCCTGGCGACGTCAATCGGATTCAGCATGGTCATCACGAGAACCGGGATCTCGAGGGGCCGATCCCGAACGGTAGCCAACAGGAGCAGGATGAGACCATCGTAGATCACGGTGCAAACCAACCAGACCAGGAGCGCCGCCCCGAGTCCCCAGGCGCGGTCCTCGACTCGCACCGCGAGTGCCACCGCGAACGCGGTAAAGACCAGAACGAGAAGGGTCCCCACTCCCAGCAAGGCGACGATGCCGGGGAGGATGGTCAGATCGGAGAACGCGGCAAACCCGAGGGGTACCCCGACCCCGACGAGGAATGCGACAACCAACGGAACGGCGAGCCCACCCACCAGGCCGAAGTACGCCGCGTCTCGTTCGACCGGCTGGGTCAGCAACAGCTCGGTGAACTCGCGGGCATTGTAGACGTACAAGGTGCCGAACACGACCGCCATCAGCGGCACCAGCAACAGGACGACGTTGATCAGGCTCACGAGGGCCCGCGCCGCGCTCCCGCCGAGCCACACCAGGAGCACCGCGGCCAGGGCCAACAGGCCAGTGTAGACGAGCAGCCAACGACTTCGCCCCACGTTGGTGGCGTGGGTCGCGATGATCCGGCGGGTGGCACCCCTCATGGGCTTGGCTCGAGGAGACGGGCCAGCACCCGCTCCAACTTGGCCTCGCCAGCCTGCGCCTTGAGGTCGTCGACCGGGCCGTGGAATCGCACCTGACCCTCGACCAGAAAGACGAGATCCTCGGCGAGGTCTTCGAGTTCGCTCACGATGTGCGAGGTGAGCAGCACCGTGGCGCCGGCCCCGGTCGCCTTGGCGAGGTGATCCTTGAAGATCGCGCTCGCCCTCGGGTCGAGACCCGCCGTGGGCTCGTCGAGCACGAGCACCGCGGGCCGAAACATGGTGGCCACGACGGCGTTGAGCTTCTGCCGGCTGCCGCCGCTCAACGCCCCGACCCGCTTGTCGAGGTGGGGTTCGAGTCCGAGGAGATCGACCAACTCGAGATTGGGATCCTTGGCCCCGCGAAGACGGCACAAGACCGAGAGCACTTCCCGTCCGGTCAGATGGGGCGGAAACCGAGCGGCTTGCGGCATGTAGCCGATTCGCTCGCGATAGCCGCTTTCGCCGGTGACCCGGGTACCGTCGATCCACACCTCGCTACCCTGGTCCGGTCGAACCAGTCCGAGAATCGCTTTGATGAGGGTGGTCTTGCCAGCCGCGTTGGGGCCCACGATCGCCGTCGTCCTCCCGGTCGCAAAGGCCAGGTCGACGCCCCGCAGGACCTCCATCCGACCGAACCGTTTCCGCAGCCGCTTGACCTCGATGCTCATCTCGATCGACCAGGCATCGCAAGCAGCGGCCGCCGATCCACCAAGGTTTCCGGGGTGAGAATCGGCAACACCCGCTCGGCCGCGTCGAGCAAGTCGACGAAGGCGCTCCGGAGGAGGATCAGGGACGGTTCGTTCTGCTCCACCACCAACGAGAAGAGACGCACCGGCCGAAAGGGCGCGTCGCCGAAACCATCGCGATCGAGGTCGTAGCCTCGGTAGCGATCCCAGAAATTCCCGTCGAACCGGCTGGCATTGCTGCGGCTGTTGGTGCTGACATCGAACCCGTTCCCGACGAAAGCGTTGCCGGTGACGACGTTGGCCTCGGAGTTGGCCAGCATCCGGATCGCCCAGCCGTTCGAGCTGAAGTGATTCTCCACCGCCTCGACCCGATTGGCCGCCTCGAAGTAGAGGGCGATGGTGTTGGCGTCGAAGACGTTCTTCTCCAACCGGCTGTCGGTGATGTCCTTGAGCAGCAGGCCGTAGGCCGCTTGGCCCCGGTTGTGCTCGAAACGGTTGGCGACCATCCGGACCTGCTTGGAGTACATCACCGCGACGCCGGCGCCGTTTCGAGAAAACTGGTTCTCCTGGTAGAGGCAATCGTCGGAGAACATGAAGTGCAAGCCGAAACGGCGGTTGTCGCGGCTTCGGTTGCCTTCCAGCCGACTGCCGGTCACGAACTCGAGGTAGATCCCGTCGCGATAACGTTCCACGACATTGCCGCGGACGGTGACGTCGCGCGACGACCAGAGGTGAATCGCGTTGCCGCTTTCCTGCTCGGATCGCCCCGGCCCGACGACGCGATTGTTTTCGATCAGGCACGATTCGACGGCCGAGCCGTAGATCCCGAAGAAGCTATCCCGAACCTCGACGTCGGCCACGCGGCAATGAGCCACGCTGTCGAGCCGGATGGCGGATGGCTCGGCCACATTGCTCGGGAGGACACGTTCGACCGCGATGCCGGCAATGGTCACGCTGTCGGCGGTCACTCGGATGACGGTGTGATCGCCGCGGCCGACGAACACCGGCCGGCCCCGACCCAGGATGACAACCGGCCTGGTGACCTCGATGGGCGGCTCGGCGTACCGCCCGGCTTCGACGACCACGGTATCGTGCGGACGAGCAAGGGCGAGCGCCGCGGACAGGGTCGGCACCGCCGACCCTGCCTTCACTACGATGGTTCCGAGCAGGTCGATCACGAGGCGGCAGCCGCCGACCCCACTGGAGATCGACGGCCGCGCCGGAACTCATTGACCAGCAGGAAGATTGCCAGGCCCAGCACCCCAAAGGCCACCCACCCGCCGATATCGGGTAGCGAAACGGCGGTGAAGTTGAGCAGCTTTTTGGTGCCAATCAGCGGCGGCTGGTAGCTCATCCCCGGGACCTTGATCGCGGCCGTTGGGTCGAGATCGTGTCCGTAATCGTAGCCCCAGAGGTAGAAATCCACGAGCCCCACCAGAGCCGACACCAGCAAGAGCCCGACCCAGATCCCGAGCCCCGCCCGCCGGCCCCAGACCGCGGCCAACACACCAAGGGCGGCCAAGGCCATGACCACCATCGGCATCAAGCGAAGCTCGGGAATCGCCTCGGGATGGATTTCCTTCATCCCGATGTAGTGATTCAGCCCATTGATACTCCTGAGGTCGCCGGTGATCTGGTGGGCCCAGATCTTCATGCCGAGCCCCTCGGGGTACTGCGGCGCCACCAGACCGATGCTCCAGAGCGGCACGACGAGGGTGGCGAGCAACCCGACCGCCGCCACCCCCAGGAGAACACGATTGCGCGTGACCATCTGCATCGATGCGATTACGACCCCGTGTTGAAGCTGATCTTGGTTGCCGAACCGCGGGGCGACACCCGGATGTATCCCTGCATCTCCTGGTGCAGAGCCGAGCAGAAATCGGTGCAGTAGAAGGGGAAGACCCCTGGCCGATCCGGCACCCAGGTGAGGGTGAGGGTCTGACCCGGCATGATCAGCAGCTCGCCGTTCCGAGCACCCATCATCGCGAAGCCGTGCGGCACGTCCCAATCCTGCTCCAGGTTGGTAATGTGGAAGAAGACCGAGTCGCCGACCTGGACGCCTTCGATGTTGTCCGGCATGAAGTGGCTGCGGATGGCCGTCATGTAGATGCGGACCTTGTTGCCCTGCCGCTCCACCCGGGCTTCCTTCTCGGACTTGATGCCCTGCGGGTGCTTGTTGGCTTCGAGCGCGAAGGTCCGGAGCTGACGGTCCTTGATCTTGGACGCCAGGATCGCCTGGGCATAGTGGGGCTCACCCGCCGTCGGGAAATCCGCCAAGAGCCGCATCTTGTCGCCGGTGATGTCATAGAGCTGGGCCGACTGGGTCAGCTCGGGGCCGGTCGGGAGATAGCGGTCCTTGGTGATCTTGTTGAGCGCAATCACGTACTTGCCATCGGGCTTCCGGGTATCGCCGCCGGGGATGAGCAAGTGGCCGATCGAGTAATAGGTCGGGACCCGGTCGACGACTTTGAAATCCGCGAGGCTCCACTTCACGATTTCGGAGGAGAGGAACACCGACGTGTAGGCAAAGCCCTTGCCGTCGAACTCGGTGTGCAACGGCCCCAACCCGGGATCCTGGACCTCGCCGGCGATGGTCGCTTCGTACTTGAGCACCGGGATGCCGTCGATCTCGGCCTCGATCGCCTTGTCGGCGATGGCCTTCTGCATCTTCGAGAACGAGTGGACCGGGATGACGGTCGCGAGTTTGCCGCCGCCCACGATGAACTCGCCGGTCGGATCGACGTCGGCCCCGTGGGGCGACTTGGGCGTCGGGAGGAAGTAAGCGATTCCGGGGCAGTCGGCCGGCGCCAGTACCTTGGCGCTGGTCTTGATCTCGCTTCGGGCAACGCCATCCTCGCCGCGGACGTTATGGGCGTACCGCGCCGGCCAGGTCTTGGCCTTGCCGTCGGCGACACACTGCTCCGCCTGTTTCCAGTTGATGGCCGCGATGAAATCCTTGTCCCGTTGCGAGGCGCTCCGCTCCAGCATGGTCTTGCCTTCTTCGGAGTTGTAGGTGCTGAAGAAGGACCAGCCGTGCGAGGGCCCTTTGCCCGCGCGGGAGAGATCGTAGTTGTAGCCCGGCATGTGGATCTGGAAGGCCAGGTCCATGTGCCCAGTCTGGGGATCCACTTTCACGAAGCTGATCAAGCCGCCGAACTTGCTGTCGGCAATCGGCACATCAGCCTGGGGCGTCGGGACCGAGAACCGGGTCGCGCTCACCACGTATTCGGTGCCCTCGGTCAGGTACGGCGAGGCATGGCCGCCGGCGGAGTTGGGGAGCTCGATGATCTCCTCGGTCTCGAACTTCGTCAGGTCGATCCGGGCGATCCGCGGGGTGTTGTTCCCGTTGATGAAGAGCCAGCGGCCGTCGTGCTCGCCGTTGGTGGTGGAGAGCTGGGGATGGTGGCTGTCATCCCACGGCACGAAGCCAAAACTGGTATTGAGGAGGGCCTTGGTTTCCTCGGAATAGCCGTACCCCTTCTCGGGGTATTGCGAGAAGACCGGGACCTGCTGGAGGAGCCGGCCAGACGGGAGACCATAGATCCCCAGGTTGCCGCTGAACCCCCCGGACATGAAGGCGTAGAATTCGTCGAGTTGTCCCGGCGCCACATACACCCGCCCGGCGGCATCGCCACCCACGAGCGCACCGCCTCCTTGTCCGCCCGTCGGCGCGCAGCCGGCAAGCCCGGCCGCCAGCGCCACCAGCATGAGTCTGCCCTGCCCGGTTCGCATTTTGTAGTCTCCTGGTGAGAAGGACGCCGGCGTCACTGCGCCGATGGGGCGCCCTGGGTTTGAGTGCGGAGATATTCGAGAATGGCCCGAGCCTCCTCGATGGTGAGGCTCTGGTTCGCCATCAGCGTCATGTACTCGCCGAGCAGCTGTTTGGCGACGGGGTGCCGTTCGACCATCTCGTTCGGATTGAGGATCATGTTCATGACGTACGTGGGCGACCGTTTGGTCAGCACGTCGTTGAGCGGCGGGCCAACGTACCGCTCGGCGATCTTGTGACAGGCGGTGCACTTGACCTCGAACAGACCCTTCCCGGTTTCGACCAGCTTCGGATCCACATCGGCCAGAGTCACAGCCTCCGTGACCGGGCCGATGCCGTGCTCCAACTGAAAGGCCGACAGCCCGGATGCGTCGGCTCCGCCGCCCGCGGGCGGAGCCGGCGGTTGACCGCCCCCACCGCCGCCACACCCGGCTGTAAGAGCCATCGCCATCACTACGCCTAGGGAGAACCGGGCCATCGAGAGCCATCCTGGATTGGGTTTGCGGGGCAACCTAGGGAATCCCTCATGGAGCCTGCCTGAACGGGCCGTGAAGCCCGCTTCACCGCGGGTTGGCGCCCCCAGCGGTTTGACTAACCCCACCCACCGGGCCGAGATTACCCGCTCGGGCGTCCGTAGCTCAATTGGATAGAGCATCAGACTTCGGATCTGAGGGTTGGGGGTTCGAGTCCCTCCGGGCGCATATCTCGTTTGGTGGCTTGCAGCTAGCTCACTCCTGTGCCTACTCTCGCGTCTCAGCGGCCGTACTACGGCGACTCCTACCGGACCAGCTTCGACGCCACCGTGCTGGAAACCCCGATCGTCGCCGGGAGCCCGGCGGCGGTGCTCGATGCGACGTACTTCTACCCCACCTCCGGCGGCCAGCCGCACGACACCGGGTCGCTGAACGGCTGCACGGTCGCCGAGGTGCGGCTGCGGGACGGTGACGGGGCCGTCCTCCACATCCTCGATCGGCCGGCGACGTTGGGTCCGGTATCGTGCCACATCGACTGGGCTCGCCGCTGGGACCACATCCAGCAGCACACCGGGCAACACATCCTCTCCCAAGCGTTCGTTCGGGTCGCCGGGGCCACGACCATCGGTTTCCACCTCGGCGTCGAGTACGTGTCGATCGATCTGGACACCCCGACGCTGGCGGACGGCGCCTTGGCGGAGGCGTTTCGGCTGGCCAACGACACGGTGGGCCGGAACCTCCCGGTCCGGGCTTGGTTTCCTACCGAAGCGGAGCTCGCGACGATCTCGCTCCGCAAGGCCCCGGACATCGAGGGAGCATTGCGGATCGTCGCCATCGGCGACTTCGACGTCTCGGCCTGTGGCGGGACTCACGTTCGGCAGACGGCCGAGGTGGGCCTGATCCACTCGCTGTGGACCGAGCGTCTCAAGCGGGGCCTCCGGGTGGGGTTCCTCTGCGGTGACCGGGCTCGGGCAGACTACGCGGCGAAGGATCGGATCGTCGCCGAGGCGGCGGCGGGGCTGGCTTGCGCCCCGGCCGAGCTCCCCGCCGCGATCGCTCGCCTCCGAGCCGAGGTGATGGAGCTGGAGCGCCAGCTGGCGGGGCACCGGGAGGCCGCCCTCGACCGGGAAGCGGAATCGTTAGGCAGGGCCGCGGTGCCGCTGGGGGCTCACCGGCTCGTCGCCCGGGTGTTCGACCGCCGTCCCCCCGACGAACTCAAGGCGCTCGCGATGCGGCTGACCCAATCCCCCGAGGCGATCGCGTTGCTGGCCACCTCGTCCGACCGGAGCCACTTCGTGTTCGCCCGCTCCGACCACGCCGCGGTCGACCTCAAGCCGGCGTTGGACGCCGCGTTGGCCGCGATCGGCGGGGGTCGCGGCGGCGGCTCCCGGGTGGTCCAAGGCGGTGGTGCCGCCGCCACCGCCGAGGGACTCGCCGAGGCGTTGGCCCGGGCCACCGCGTTGCTCGCGAGCCAGCAGGGATGAATCGGCGGCTGATCTGGCTGGCAGCGGCCGCCCTGATCGTGGTCGCTGGACACGCACTCGACGGCTATGCCTACCGAGCATGGGTCTGGTCCGCTCCGGCGGACCGCGACTGGGGACGGCTGCTCCGGGTGCTCGGCTTCGCCCCCACCTGGGGGGTAATCGCCCTGGGCTTCTGGCTCGAAGGACGGGGGCGCTCGAGCCGGGATCGGCCCGACCCCGCGGTCGTGACGGCCCAGGCGCTGGTGTTCGCGGTGGTGTTGGGCGGAATCGCATCCGAGGCAGCCAAACTCCTCATTCGACGGGAGCGACCCGCCGACGCTGGCGGGCTCTACCAGTTCCGGGCCTTCGACATCGATCCGTTCAGCACCAGTCGGCTCGGCCTCCCGAGCGGGCACACGACCGTAGCGTTTGCCGGGGCCGGCGCGCTCGCCGCCCGGTATCCTCGGGCCGCACCGGTCCTCTTCGCCCTGGCGGCCGGCTGTGGCTTGACCCGAGTCTTCGCTCAGGCGCACTTCCTGAGCGACGTCGTCGTCGGTGCCCTCGGCGGGGGCACGATTGGCCGACTGGTCGCCCGCCGGGTCGCGGCCGCCGCGGACGAGAAGCGGCAGTGACCCGGGGCTTGATGGTCGTGGTCGTGCTGGTGGCGTCCCTTGGTTGCTCGGAGGCCGCCCCGACACCGGACCTGGCCGGTGCGCTGTTGCCCAAGGCCAGCCCCCGCCCCGCCTTCACCCTGACCGCGCTCGACGGCAGCCGGTTCGATTTCGAGGAACGGACCCGAGGCCGCCTCACCCTCTTGTTCTTTGGCTACGCCAACTGCCCCGACGTCTGTCCCGCCACCATGGCGAACCTGGGCGCGGTGATGAACAAGCTCACCTCCCAAGACCGTCGTCAGATCGACGTGGTGTTCGTCACGACGGACCCCGATCGAGACACCCGGGACCGGCTGGCGGAGTGGCTGGGACGGTTCGATCGAGAGACCGTCGGCTTGTCGGGTAGCGCCGACGAGCTGGCCCAGGCCCAGCGGGCGGCGGGCGTAGGGGTCGCGGTGCGGGACTCGAGCGCCGGCCGCTACACGGTTTCCCACGCCGCCCAAGTGCTGGTCTACTCGCCGGACGACTCGTCGCACATCGCCTATCCATTCGGTACTCGCCAGGCGCAGTGGGCGGCCGACATCCCGGTGCTCCTGCGCCGATGGACCGGGCCGCGGTGACGTGGTGGTGCGCGGCCACGGGGTTGCCTTGGGCCTGGGAGTGGCGCGCCTACCCCGGGGTGTGGATCTTCGTCGCGCTCCTGGCGGTCGTCTACTCGCGGACCTTCCGGGTTGCTGGCCACCGGATCGCTGACCGGCATGCCGCGTTCGGGATCGGGCTGGTCTGGTTGGCCCTGGATTGGCCGTTAGGCGCGCTCGGCGGGTACCTGGCTTCGGCGCATACCGGTCAGTTCATTCTGCTCGCGCTGGCGGCGCCCCCCTTCCTCCTCCTCGCCTGCCGGCCAGCGCTCGAGCGGGCGCCGGTCCGGTCCGCCCTTCGGTTCCTGGCTCACCCGCTGCCGGCCTTCGCGATCTACAACACAGTGATGCTGATCACCCACATCCCCAGGGTCGTCGACGCCTTGATGCCGAGTCAGGTGGGATCGCTGATCATCGACCTGGCCTGGATGGCGGGAGGGTTCGCCCTGTGGTGGCCGGCGGTCGCCCCGGCGCGTTATCGGCGCCTGAGCCCGCCGCTTGCCATGGGGTACCTCTTCGTCCAGACCATCCCAGCCATCTTCCCGGCGGCGGCGCTGGTGTTCGGGAGTTATCCCCTCTACCGCCTCTACGAGTTGGCTCCCCGGGTCACGCCGTTGCTCACCCCGGCCTACGATCACCAGATCGCCGGACTCCTGATGAAAGTGGTGGGCGACCCCATCGTCTGGATCGGGATCGCCGTGATCTTCTTTCAGTGGGCCAACGCCGAGCGCCGGGCCGACCTGGCGACTCCGTCCGGCAACCGCTGACGACCGCCGCCCTCGGCATTAGATTGGGGCCGGATTCAACCTCGACCAGAGGATCAGGATGCGGAAGCTCATCGTCGCCATCGGAATCGGAGCCCTGCTCGTCGCCGGCCCGGTTGCCGCCGCGATCCACAACAGTCTGGCCAAGAGCGTGCCCGCGGCCGACGCGGAACTCGCCGAGTCGCCCAAGACCATCCGGTTGTGGTTCACCGAAAAGGTGGACCCCAAGTTCTCTTCCATCACGCTGATGCGGGCCGACAGCAGCAAGATCGACACCCCGAAACCCGCCGCGACCGACGACCCGAAGTCGATCACGACCGAGGTCGCCACCGCGCTGCCCCCTGGCAAGTACCTGATTCGCTGGCGCACCGCCGGCGATGACGGTCACGCCGTCCGCGGTACCTTCAGCTTCAAGGTGAAGTGAGCCTCGACGGACCGTTCCTCAGCTACGCGGCGGCGAGGTGGCTAGGCTACCTCGCCGCCTTCCTTTTGATCGGGGTCGCGGGATACGGCCGGGTGCTCCGGCGGACCTCCGCCTTCGAATCGTGGCCCCCGCCACTGGTCCGTTTGGCGCGGGGCGCGGCGGTCCTGCTCGCCATCTCGCTCCTGGCCCGTTCGTACCTCCAGTGTCGCACTCTGCTCGAGCCCGAAGATCCGCTCACCTTGGAATTCGTCGTCGCCGTGCTGCAAAGCACCTGGGGTCGGGGCTGGCTGGCCCAGGGCACCGCGGGGATCGTGGCGCTGGTCGTCTGGCGATCGATCGGGAAGCGCCCCAGCCGGCTGGCGCTTCCCGCCCTTGCCGCGGCCGCGGTCGCCGCGGCCGCGCCGTGGACCGGCCATGCGGTGGGGCTGGCGGAAGCACCTCGTTGGGCCCCGCTCGCGGATCTGGTGCACTTCGGGGCCGCCGCCGCGTGGCTGGGCGGATTGGCGACGATGGTAACGCTGTTTCGCGATCCTAGTCGACGCGCCCTCGACCTGGTGGAGGCATTCAGTCCCCTGGCGCTCCGGGCCGGGGTCCTGGCGATGGCCGCGGGGGCGCTCCTGTCGGTCAGCTACCTCGGGGGGATCGGTCACCTCGACCGGTTGGTGACGACCGAGTACGGTCGAGCCCTGACCCTCAAGCTCCTCGCCATTGGCTTGGTTGCGGCGTTGGGCGGGTACAACTGGCGGGTGGTCCTCCCGGCACTGCGCTCGGGCCACTCGGCGCCGATCCGGCGGACCGCTTACGCCGAACTCTGCGCGGGGGCGCTGGTGCTGGCCATCACCGCCATCCTGGTGTCCCTCCCCGCCCCGGGCGAACTCGCCGAGTAGTTGCAAGTTTTTCCGCGTCTTCCGGCCGCGACCGCTCCCGCTCTCCGTTCGTTACCCATTACCGGGCAACGACTTGACCAACCAGCCCACGTGGCCCCTCGCTTGCTCCGTCAGTCCGACAGCGGCCCTCAGTGGCCGAATTTCTCCTCGGGGGACGAGAGCCAATGCTGAAACGTTATGCAGTCGCCGTCGCTGGCCTGATGATCGCCACGGGAGCCCACGCCCAAGTCGGCATCTCGGTCCGAGCGGGCACCTTGGGCGTCGGCGGCGAGCTGTCGCTCAGGCCAAGCCGCTATCTCGGGCTTCGGGCCGGCGGGAACTACTTCTCGACGACTCGCTCCGCCACCATCGAAGGGATCGCGTACCAGATCACGCCCAAGCTCCAGAACGGTACCGCGATCGTCGATCTCCATCCGTTCGGCGGTTCGTTCCACCTGTCCGGTGGGATGGTCTGGAACTCGAATCAAGGGGCAGTCCAGGCGGAACTCACCGGCCCGATAACGATCGGCCCGCAGGTCTATCAGCCCGCCGAAGTGGGTGAGCTGCAGGGCACGGTGAAATACAACGACCGTTATGCACCATACGCCGGGCTCGGTTTCGGCGGCCGGGGCCGAGTGTCGTTCCTGTTCGACCTCGGCGTGGTGTTCTCGGGATTCCCCCAGGTGTCGCTGACCGGAGGCTCGAGCCTCACCGGCACCGCAAAGACGGTGTTCGATCAGAACGTCCAGCAGGAAGTGGCCGAGATCCAGGCGGAAATCGAGAGCCGGAGGTACTTCAAGTACACCCCAGTCGTGTCGTTCGGACTCCGCGTCGGCTTCTAGCGGCCGACCACCAGGCGCCGGTGGGGATCACCTTCCCAGTCTCACCCCCACCGGCGTCACCCCCCTTCAGACGCCGTCCTCGACCGGTAGCCCAACGGCCCGCATCAACTCGAGCGCGTTGCTCCTGGTGACAACCCCTGGTTTGAGTCGGTAGTCGAACCGCAGTCGGCCTTCGATCAGGCGATCCTCCAAATGGACATTCAGTCCGCGCGGCCCCAGTTCCTCGGCGATCGCGGTCAGGGCCAGATCATGGGTGGTCACCAGTCCGATGGCCCCCCGGTCGACCAACCCGAGCAGCAATCCCTTGGCACCGATCGCGCGATCATGGGAGTTGGTGCCGGACAGCAGCTCATCGAGGAGGAACAGCACCGGCTGCCCTCGGCCGGCTAGCCCGGCGATCTCCCTCAGCCGAAGCACTTCCGCGTAGAACCGCGACCGACCTTCGAGGAGCGAGTCCCGGAGCACCAAGGAGGCCCCGATCGCGAGCGGCGGTGTCGACAGCGCCAACGCCCTGACCGGGGCGCCCGCGAAAGCGAGGACCAGGTTGGTGCCGATCGCCTTGAGCAGGGTGCTCTTGCCGGACATGTTCGACCCGCTCACCATCACCAGGCGGACCGGGTCGCCCACGGCAAGGTCGTTGCGCACGGCGCGGTCGGTCGGAAGGAGGACGTGGGCCAGGCCGGTGGCCACGATCGGCGACCCGGGCTCGGCGAGCGTGGGGAAGACGTCGCCGGGGTGATCGAACGCGTGGCCGGCCAAGGAGGCGAGCGCCTCGAGATCGCCGACCGCGTCGAGCCACCTGGCCGCGTCGCTGCCGTGGCGCCGCCTCCAGGCTTCGACCCGGGCGCCGACCTGCGTTCCCAGCATCAGCACCGAGGCGACCGGGAGAAAGAGCTGGTTGCGCCGAGCGTCGGCGAGGTTCACCAGCCGCTCGAGCGAGGCAATCGCGGCGAGCGGCGACCGATCGGCGGCCACCAGTTCCCGCTGGAGCCCGGCCAGTCGCTCCGCCGAGAACGACTCGGCCGCGACCCGCTCGAGGAGGGTGGCGATCACCCGGAGCTCTCGGGCCGGGCGATCGACGGCGGCGAGAATCCGGACCACGGTGGGCCGGAGCCGGAGGCCGATCGCGCCGGCCACGGCCAGGGCCCCGACCGCGACGGCCGACGGCAGCAATCCAGCCAGCGCGCCGGCGATGGTCGCGGCATTGACCATTCCGATCCCTAACGCCGCCGGGGCGACCCAGTCCGCGATCGGCTCGGGCTCCGCGCCGAGCCAGTGCCGAAGGGCGGCGGAATCGAGGGCCTTCCCCGCCGCGGGCGCCACCACCCCGAGGTCGTGACGCAACTCGAACCGGCCGGCGAGTTCGGAGACGGCCTCCTGACGGCTCCCGATTTCGGCCGGGGGCGCCGGGGTCGCGAGCCAGGCCGCCAGCCTGGTGGCCCCGGTTTCGGTGCGGGTGGTCGAGAGGAGGTGAAACAGCGACCCCGGCCCGAACAACTCGAGGTCCGCGGCGTAGAGGTGGTTGGCGTCGGCGAAGCGGGCCCCGTCGTCGCCGCCGTTCATCCAACGATCCTCGAGCCGCGCCACCCCGCGGTCGAGATAGCCGATCGACCGCTCGGCGGCGGCGCGCCGGCGGATCAGCCGCTCGTGCCAGACGACGAGCCCGCCGAACGCCACCACCCCAGCGCCCACGCCGACGAGGCCCGGTCCGCCTCGCTGGGCGATGACCAGGCCCGCCAAACCCAGGACGGCGAGGAAGACCGCGAGCCGCGCCGCCACCACGAAGCCGACCCGCCGATCCAGCAGGGTCAGGGAGGCCCGGACCCGAGCGAGTTCGGCCCGGTACCGCTCGAGCGGAGCGGTCACCGACCGCGCCGGCCCTTCGCCGGAACGCCGCTCACGGCGCGGCGCGCCTCACCGGACGACCGGGCGCCGCGCCCGGAACGATGGATCCCTGACGCACCACGACGGTCCCGCCGACCACGACCCAGGGGATCCCCGTCGAGGCCTGCTCCGGGCGGTCGAAGGTGGCGTGATCGATGACCGCGGCTGGGTCGAAGATCGTCACGTCGGCATCCGCGCCAGCCGTCAGCCGGCCCTTGCGCGCCATCATCGGCGCCGCGCCACGGACCCGTTCCGCCGGCAGGTAGGTCATTTTTCGGATCGCCTCGACCAAGCCGACCGTGCCCTTCTCTCGAACGTAGCGGCCCAGCACCCGGGCAAAGGTCCCGGCCCCTCTGGGGTGGCCACGCCCCTCGACGAACGGCATCGCGTCGCTGGCAATCATGATCCCGGGCCGGCCAATCAGGTATTCGACGTTTTCGTCCTTCATCATGTGGATGATGACCGCGCCACCTCGGCGGCGGAATTCCGCGAAGTTGCCCTCGCTGAGTCGAGCGCCGGTCGACGGCCACTCGAGGTCGCCATAGGAGATCCCCAGCCGGGCCCGCCAATCGCCATCGAACAGCGCGGTCTGGATGCCCGTCGACGCCGCGGTGTAGGGATAGACTTCACCGGTCACGTCGAGCCCGCGAGCTTGGGCCGCCTCGATCATCGCCACGATCGGCTTGACGTAGTTGAGGCTGCTGCTTCCGAGGTGGACGAAGTGAGTCGAGGCCCCGGTCGCCAGGGCGTTGGCGAGGACCTCCTGTACCCCGGCCAAGCTCCCGGTGATCGGATCGATCCCCATCTGCCGCAGGTGAGCATAGATCGGGACGTTCAGCTCCTTGGCCAACTGGAAGAGCATCAGCACTTCTTCGCGAGATGAGCCCGGGGATTCAGCGATCTCGAAGCCGATGCCGAGCCCGCCTGCTTCGATCCCAGCGAGCAGCCCGGCTCGAAGGGCCGCCAGCTCCTCCGGGGAGGCCGGAGCATGTGACCACCGCGGCGGCACGCCGTCCTCGCCTCTGGTCCGCCATTCCCGGTAGCCCGCCAGGGTGGAGACCCGCTGCATCACCGCGATTCGAGTCGGGATGTGTCCGGCGGCGACCCCGTAGTGGATCAACGACTTGCCCTCGAGGTCCTGATACCATTCGGCCACCGGCGATGCCCCCTCCTCGAGTTCGAGGCTGGTGGTGACCCCATCCCGGACCTGCCACACGTCGCCCCCGGCGCCGATCGAGTGGCTGTGGAGATCGACGAAGCCCGGTGCGACGACGAGCCCAGTGGCATCGATGGTATCGGCGGCCGCGAGCGGTTGCTCCGAGACCAGGGCGATCCTTCCGTCGCGAATGCCGAGATGGCGAATCCCGTCGAGATCGGAGGCGGGATCGATGACTCGGCCGCCGTTGATGGCGAGGTCGAGGGGCGCCGGGCTCTCCCCGGTACCGCAGCCAATCAGGCAACAGAGGAGGGGCAGACGGCGAAGGGACATGTACCGGCTCAGGATGACGTTGAGGGGAGATCGCTGACGACGATGCGGGAGATCCGCCAGGCCCCGTCGGGGTCTCTGCGCCAGTAGGCGACGTGTCGGCCTCGTTCATGGACGGGCGGGCCACCGGTCGCTTTGACCTTGGTCTCATCGAACCGTCCCAGCTCGATGGCGCGCTCCCCGAGCAACTCGATCTCGTCGCGGATCACCCGATGGAAGGTAACGGTCCGGAGGGTATTGGCGTGGGCGAGGAACTCGCGAATGGCCGTTCGGCCCACTACGTCGGCCATCCCCGACTCGCCGAGGACCGCGTCGTCGGTGAAACACCGGGCGGCGGCTTCGGGATCGCTGGCCATCAGCGCCTCGTCGAGTCGCTGGTTGGCGGCGGCAATCGCGGCGAGCGCGGCGTCTCGCTCCGCCGGCGAGATCATCCCTCGTCCCCGAGGACCAGCCGGCGCTGCTCCCGCTGGCCAAGGGCGGCGCGGGCGCCCTGGGCCCGGTTCCAGAGCACCGCCCCGATCAGCCCCCAAACCGCGATGACCCCCCACTCGAGCGGGACCCCACCCCCGGCATCGACCCAGTTCTGGCGGAGGGCGGCCAGCAAGAGCACGAGAGCGCCTAACGATGACACCACGGCGATGGCCACGCTCGGCAGCCGGAACGGCCGGGGCCGGTCGGGAGCGGTGACTCGAAGCCGCCAGATCGACAGCGTGGTCACCAGGTAGGCAAAGGACGCGGCGGCCGCCCCGACGTTGACGATCGGACCGATCCCCCGGCGACCGAGCAGGTTCCCCAGCAGGCCGAACACGGTGATGAAGACGATCGCCGTCTTGGGCGACCCAAAAACCGGGTGGAGGGCCGTGAACGCCGGGGTGACCATCCGGGCTCGGCCCAGCGCGAAGAGGTTCCGGCTCGCGGACAAGACGGCCCCGTTGCCCACCGTCAGCACGCCCAGCAGCCCGACCAGGAGGACCGCGCGGGCCAGCAGCTCGGTGGAGTCCAAGGCCCGGAAGGCGGCCGCCGCGGGAAGGTCGGCCTTGACGATCGCGGCCCACGGCCCGGCCATCCCGGTGGCCAGCGCCGCGACCGCATAGTAGGCCCCTGAGGCGAGCACCGTGGCCACGATCACGGCGCCGAGCACCCGGGGCGTGGTGGACGAGGTCCGCTCCTCGAGCACCTGCGGGACCGAGTTGAAGCCGCCGAAGAACCACGGCGTGGTCGCGAGCACCGCGAAGAACCCGGGCCAGATCGAACCCGCGGCGTTCCGCTGAAACGCCGGCGTCAGGTTCGCGGCCGAACCCCAGAACAGCCCCGCCCCGACGAACAGCAGCGAGACCGCGATCTTGCCGTAGGTCATCCAGTCCTGGAACCGGGCGGCGCCGCGAATCCCCCGGTAGTTGAGCAGCCCGAGCCAGAGGGTGTACCCGCCGGCGATTAGCAGCGCCGTCAGCTGGATCGGCTGGCCCCGCCATGAGTACAGGGTTGGCCCGCTGATCCCCGGAAACAGGGCCTCGAGAATCCACGCCAAGGAGACCGAGACATAGGGAACCACCGCGGTCATCATCAGAACCAGGGCCCAACCCACCGCGAAGCCGAGCTTCGGCCCGAAGGCGGCGTAGGCGTAGTTCATCTCCCCGCCGGCGACCGGGTACATCGCGGCGGCCTCGGCGTAGCAGAGTCCGATCAACGACATCATCAGGCCGCCGACCAGAAAGGCCACCGCGGTGCCGGCCGGGCCGGCCTGCTCGAACCACAGCCCCATGTAGACGATCCAGCCGACGCCCACGATGGTGCCGAAGCCGATCGAGAAGAACTGGACCGGGCCTAACGACTTCTTGAGTTCAACCATGGAACCGTCTCCGCATCGGGCGGGGTCTCGTCACGGGGTGGGTCGCGGGGTCGCGTAGGTCCCCCGGCCGACCGCGACGAGCTCGCCCCGCTCGTCGCGGACCTCGACGTCGGCGGTGCACACCGTCCGGCCGACCTTCACGGCCCGGCCCTCGGCGAGCAACGCGCCCCGTCGGGCCGGGCGGAGCCAGTCGACCCGCATGTCGATCGTCGGGAGTCCGGCACCGACCTGACTCCACAGGGCGTAGTCGCCGGCGATGTCGATCAGCGCGGCCACCACCCCACCGTGATACCAGTCGGAGCCGTCGGCTCGATGGAATTCGTCGCGAAACGGCAATCGGATCACGACCCGGCCCACCTCGGCGCTGACCATCTCCAGGCCGAGAAAACGCTGAAACGGGGAGCCGTCGAGCGGAAGGGGTGGGATCGAACTCACGAAGCGCGCTGAGTGCCGTCGGCGCCGGGCTCGCGGATCAGCCCGGCCAGAGCCTGCTCCCAGAAACGCCCCAGATCGGACAACAGCCCGATCCACCGATCGCCGGCGGCCGCGATGGGATCGCTCCAGACGGATTCGGCGGCCCCACCTGGAAGCCCTCGGGTGGCCAACAGCGGCTGGAGCACGAAGGCGGTCAGGCGGTTGCGGATATCGCGGGGGTCGCTCACCAGACCGATGATCGGCCGGTCGACCGAGGCCGGCATCTCACGGAGCCGTTGCTCCAAGCGAACCAGAACCCGGATCAAGGGCCAGGCCGCGTGAGGGATGGTGATCCGGCGCGCGACCTTCGCGCCAAACGGGACGAACCCGACCCAGCCGGTCATCGGAAGCGTCCTATCGTCGGGGACCGGCTCGCCAAGAAACCACTCCAGCGGTAGTCCGTAGACCCGGGCCAACCGTTCGAGGGTCTGGTGTCCCGGCCGCCGCGCTCGCCCCAGGTGAATCTCCCGGAGGGTGGCGTAGGGGAGGCCCGCGTGGACCGATGCCTCGAATAGATTGCCGTCGTGGACGTCGTCGACCAGCCGACGAAGCCGCGAGGTCACATTGCTGGAAGCCACCCCAAGCGGCGTTGACGGCCGCCCTCGACGACGTTCGCGCAGCATGGTACCGGGATGTGAAGGGTCGGCTGTAAGGTATTGCTGGGAGGGGCTTCCGCCAGGGGTTTCGCTAAGTCGCGTGGCTCCATGCGGTTGCCTGATCGTTGAGGGTGGATTGACGGTCTGGTGCCAAGTTGCCCCTCGTTCCTTCGATCGGACGAGACAGATGATCGACTACGTTGCGAACTCCCTGAACTGCGCCACCTGCCAATTCTGGACGGGCGATCGCCGAGCGGAGCGGGGAGAGATGCGGGTCTACACCCCCCACCACGCCACCATCGGGACCTGTGCCTGCCCCCACGGCCACTGGAAGGGCCGACTCAAGCCGGCCGAATCGGACTGTCGGCATTGGGCCCGGTGGGAGGTGATGCGGCTCGATCCCGACGGCGGCTGACGCCAAGCGGGGGGCGCTGGACCAGAGTCGGCCCGTCACCTACGTTGCGTCATGCTCAGACTCAACTGCACGGTCGCCGCCCTGGTCCTCGCCGGCGTCACCGGTGGGACCGCCCAGGCCCCGACTGTCTCCTCGACCCGCGGCCTGGTCGTCACCGCCTCGGCGCCCGCGACCGATATCGGGGCCGCCACCCTTCGCTCCGGTGGCAACGCCATCGATGCCGCCATCGCGACAGCCTTCGCCATGGCGGTGACCTACCCGACGGCTGGCAACATCGGCGGGGGCGGCTTCATGGTCATTCGGCTCGCCAACGGGACCACGACCACCATCGACTACCGGGAGCGGGCCCCCGGCCAGTCGACCGAGTCGATGTATCTCGACTCCGCGGGCGCGATCGACCGGTCCGCGACCCGCTCGGGGTATCGCGCGGCCGGGGTGCCAGGCACGGTGCGGGGATTGGCGCTGGCCCACCGGCGGTTCGGCCGGTTGCCCTGGAAACAGCTGGTCATGCCGTCGGCCGAGCTCGCCCGGCGGGGGTTCCCGCTGTCGCCGGCCCTGGCGAGCGAGTTGAATTGGCTCGTCGGCGAGACCCGGACCAAGTACCCCACCACCGCGGCCGCCTACGGGCGGCCGGACGGCGGTACCTGGGCGGCCGGCGACACCATCCGCCTGCCGGACCTCGCCACGACGCTGGACGACATCGCCAAGAACGGCCCCGATGCCTTCTACACCGGCCGGATCGCCGATCTGATCGCGGCCGACATGGCGGCCAACGGCGGGCTGATCACCAAAGCGGATCTGGCCGGCTATCGCGCGGTGGAGCGACGCCCGGTGCGCGGTACCTTCAACGGCTACCAGATCTACGGCATGGCCCCGCCAAGCTCAGGGGGGATCGCGGTCGTCACGATGCTGAACATTCTCGAACGGTTCGAGATTGGCCGCCGAGCCAGGATGGACCCCGCCACGGTCCACCTGATGATCGAAGCCCAGCGCCGGGCCTTTCTCGACCGGGCCGAATACCTCGGCGACCCGGGCTTCGTCTCGGTTCCGGTCGCCCGGCTCACCTCGAAAGCTCATGCCGCCACCTTGGCCGGCTCGATCGACACCACCAAAGCCAGCAGCAGCATCGCGCTGTCAGCCGGGCGGATTGCGGTCAGCGGCCCCGGGGAGTCCGAAGAGACCACCCATTTCTCGGTGGTGGACGGACAGGGCAACGCGGTGGCGAACACCTATACGCTCGAGCAGGCCTACGGAAGCCAGGTCGTGGTTCGCGGCGCCGGGTTCCTGCTCAACAACGAGATGGGCGATTTCAACCAGAAACCCGGCACGACCACCATCGGCGGCGATATCGGCACCGCCGCCAACCTGATCGTGCCCGGCAAGCGAATGTTGTCGTCGATGAGCCCCACCATCGTCGCCAAGGACGGCAAAGTGGTGCTGGTGACCGGATCGCCCGGGGGCCGGACCATCATCAATACGGTCCACCAGATCGTCCTCAACGTCACGGCGTTTGGGATGGACGTGCGTTCCGCGGTCGATGCCCCCCGATTCCACCACCAATGGCTGCCGGAAACGGTCTTCTTCGAAGCGGGGGCCATTCCCGATTCGAGCGTTGCCCGGCTCGTCGCGCTGGGGCACTCGGTCCGAGTCGGGGGCCGAATCGGCAACGGACACAGCATCGCGATCGACCCCAAAACCCGGGTGGCGACCGCCGCGAACGACACCAGGGGCCCCGACTCGAAGGCCGCGGCGCCATGACCGCGCGGGCCGCCTCTCACGTCCTGATGATCGAGCCGGTCGAGTTCCGTCCGAACCAGGAGACCAAGGCCTCGAACGTCTTCCAGCAGGACATCGCTCCGGCCGACCTCGGCGCGCTCGCCGCCGAAGCCCGCCGGCAGCACCGGGTCTTTCGCGACCTCCTGATCGAGAACGGCGTCGCGGTCACGGTGACTCGCAGCCATCCCGACACCCCCGACGCCCCGTTCTGCAACAACTGGTTCTCGACCCACCCTGGGGGTGCGCCCGGCGGGCCGGCCGAGGACACCATGGTGCTCTATCCGCTCCTGGCGACCACTCGCCGGACCGAGCGTCGCGGCGACCTGATTGCCATGCTCCGCGACCGGTACCCCAACCTGATCGACTACTCCGGGCACGAGCGGGAAGGCCGCTTCTTGGAGAGCACCGGCAGCTTGTGCCTCGACGACCAGGCTCGGGTCGCCTACGCGGCGCTCTCGGCCCGGACCGACCGCGGCTTGGCCGAAACCTGGGCCCGGTCGTTAGGCTATCGCCTGGTGGCCTTTCGGGCCACCGATGCCGGAGGGACGCCCTATTATCACACCAACGTGATGATGTTCATCGGTCACGGCTTGGCGGGCGTCTGTCTCGAGTCGATCGGAGAGGGTCGCGACGCGGTGGCGGCCGCGCTCGCTGACGCCGGCCTCGAGATCCTCCCGATCAGCCGGACTCAGATCCTGGCCTACTGCGGCAACTGTCTCCCCCTCCGCAACGACTTGGGGGAGCCGCTCTTCGCGATGTCGACTGCGGCCTACGACGCCTTCCGTGGGGCGGAACGCGCCACCATCGAGCGGCACGGACGAATCGTGCACGCCGACCTCTCGGCGATCGAACAGATCGGAGGCGGCTCGGCCCGTTGCCTTCTGGGGGAGCTGTTCTAGCGGCGGAGAGCGGCCGAGGTCAGAAGTGGAAGCCGGCCTGGAGGTAGAACCGAGCCCGTTCGCTGGCGGAGGCGTAGCTCAGCGTCATGGTGCTCTTCCGGTCGAGGAACGCGAACCAGAGCCCGCCCCCGACAGCCGAGTGCCACTGCCGCGAGGCCTGGCCGTCGACGAATACTCGGCCGACGTCCGAGAGGCCGAACAGGCCCCAGTCCCCGGGGACCAGCACCGTGAATTGCCCCAGGTCCAGGCGCAATTCGGCGCTGGCGAACGCGGCCGCATCACCGAGAAACCGTTGGCTGTTCAGCCCCCGGACCGAACCCCGCCCACCAATTGACGGCGCGCCGAAGAACGGCACCCGGCCCCAGACTCGGCTGCCGCCGGCCCGGAGCGCGAGGGTTGGGGTGGCCGGCATCGTCGCCGTGATGAACGCGGCGGCACGCGCGTCGAATCGGTAATAGGCCTCGTCGAGGTCGAGCGCTGCCGGGGCCACCCGGCCGGCCGCCTCGAGGTGGACTCCGCTGGTCGGATACCGCGGGTGATTGCGGGTATCGACCACGCCGCGCGCCTCGAAAGCAATCTCGGTGAAATCGCCGCTGCCGTAGGGACGCTCCCTGGCCAGCAAGGAGGTGGGGTCAGGGTCGGTGCGGCTCGATCGAAGTGATGGGCTCAGCTCGAGGCGGGCCGTCGGTCCGAGATCGAGTTCGAGACTGGGTGCGACCGAGATCAGCCGTTGGCGGGTGGTGTGGAAGTCGTCGTCGTCCGAGCGGGTGGTTTCGTTGCCGAGCCCGAAGTACCGGACCGCGTCGGTCCGGAGCATCGAGGCTCGAATCCGGAGCCGCCGGTCAGGTCGGATGAAACGGAAGTCGGCGTCGGCGTCGAGGTTGAGGCCTGGCGCCCCGGTGGCGAACGCGGCCCTGAGCGCGATCCGAGAGGCGTAGGGCACCTTCCGAAAGCCGTATTGGTATAACACCGGCCCGCCGCCGATCAGGGTCCCGATTTCGGGCCGGGCCTCGAACCACGGGGCCACCGCACGGAGGGTACCCCAGTCGCGGTGAATCCGCACCGGATCCTGGGGATCGACCGGCGACCGAAACGACCCGTCGCTTGAATAACTAGCTATTGATGCTGCTTTCGCCGCCTCGACCAGGCTCGAGTCGTCGCCGATCACCCGGAGCCGGATCGGCGAGCGGGCGGCCGCCGGGGTGACCACCAGGCGATCGCGGCCCTGATACAGATAGAGCCGAATCTCGTCGGTCTCCTGGGCGAGAAATCGGCGGCGCCAGCGGGTCGTGCCCCGGGAATCGGCGACCGAGACCACCACCGACGACGGTTCGATCTCGACCGCCACCGAGTCGGCCCCGTCGGAACCCCGAAGTTCCACCTGACCCGCGAGCTGCCGGTAGAGCCGCCGCGCCGCGGCCGGCAGTGCGTCCCGCCGGGCTTTGAGCGCGGCGGCGAGGTCGGCTCGCCCGGCGGCGGGAAATTCGCGGGGAAGCGCCGCCACCGCCCGGTCGATCACCTGGTCCGTCAGGCGAGAGGTCAGGTCGGCCGTGACCCGGTCCCAGCGATCGGCATCGAGCCCAACCAGGAGTCGCCGATCGATCCCTTCGGCCGCGAGGGTAAGGCCGTAGATGCTGCCGTACCGGTCGCCGAACGACTGGTACTTGGGCAGGTACCACCGCAGCAAACCATACAGCGGCCCGTCGAGAACCGACATCGCCCAGTCCCGATCACGCGGGAGGGGCACCCACCGCGACCCGACCGGCTCGTCGAAACGGGCCCAGCCCCATTGGTCCGCGTGGCGATCCCAGTCGCCGACGACGAGGTCGAACAACCGGGCGGCCAGAAACCGCTCCTGGTCGACCACCTGGCGCCCGTCCGCCTTGAGGCGACGGAACAGGTCCTGACTGGTGACGACCTCGAGCGCGCCGGTCGCCGCCTCCACGGCCGCGTTCTCGCCTCGGAGCCGCTGCTCCAAGATCCCCGGTTGCCCGGCGAACTCGTCACGCCACGCCCCGAGCCGTGAGTGGTCCGGCAACACCATCAACTCGAGACCGCTGTGGAGAATCCCGGCGGCTTCCTCGAGCACCGCGACCGCCAGGGCACCGGCCGGGAGGAGGGCACTGATCTGGTCCTCGGCGAACTTCCGGGCCGGGCTGCTACGGAGAGGGACCGGCCAGGTTTGGGTTGGGTCTTTGTCGAGCGCGCGGAAGGTGAACATCCGGCCGTCGGCAGCTTGGAGTCGGAGCGACTTGCTTTGCCTCGATCCGCCCCGCTCGGTGGCCACCAACCCTCCCGCATAGCGGTCGAGATCGAGAACCCGAAACCGCACCGGCGTGGCCCAGAGGTCGCGGTGGGTGTCGCCGAGGAAGAAGCGATGCAGCCCGCTCTTCTGATACCGAGCCCCGGGAGCGATGACGATGCTGCTGTCGGCAGGCGGTTGCGCCCCGGCAAGCTGCGCCAGCGGAACCAGCAGCCCGAGCCACCCCATTCCAACTCCAAGGCCGAGGAATCTCAGCCCGAGAACGCCATAGCCTGCGGCCCAGTTCCTCACCTGACCGGGATGGCCCGCCGGATCTCGGCAGGGCGTTCCGGAAAGAGCCGCTCGGCTCGGGTCCTGGGGACGATCTCCGGTGCGCCGAGCAGTTGGCGGAGCTGTTCTCCCATCCGGCGCGGCTTCCCGGTGGCGCGGTCGACCACGCAATAGGTGGAAGCCCCCCGGGCCAGCAAGGCGCCATCGCGAAGCCGGACGACCTCGTAGTACCGGTCGCAGGTCAAGGCGGTGACTGTCGGCACCCAGGTGACCACCTCGATGGTGTCGCCGAGGAACGCCGGCTGGAAGTAGTCCAATTCGTGTCGGATCACGACCCAACCGACCTCGGTTCCGACGCCATCCCGATCGGAGGCTCGATACCAGCGCCAGTGTTCGGAGGCGGCCTCGAGCATCCAGCGGAGGTAATTGACGTTATTGACGTGGCCGAGGTCGTCGATGTCCTCCTCGCGAGTCACGATGCGGTGGGCAAAGGCGGGCGGGGTCATCGAGTCGCTTTCGGTCGGGTCCAGTATCGCCACGCCCCGAGGAGTTCTCGGACGGTCGCCCGCCAACTCCCCCGCCGTGCCTTGTCGAGCCAGCCCTTCCGATACGCCGAGCGCAGTCGGGGATCGGCGAGACACTTGGCGAAGTAGGCCCCCCGTCCGATGTCGTACTGCCGGCGGAGCGCCTCCTGCTCCGGGGGGTGGTGGCGCCCGTGGCGGTGGCGAATCACCAAGTCGGGATGATAGCCGCCTCGGCATCCGTGGGCGAGGAGGCGGTCAACCAGGTCGACGTCCTCGGCGAGGCCGACCCCGCCGGTCCGAATGGTCACCACCCCGACCGCGAGTGGCGCCCCTTCGGTCACGCCACCACAGCCGGCTTTCGCCGAGCCAGAAACCAGTTGAGGGTGGCGAGCCCGATGACGATGACCATGATCACGGCCTCCCGGCCCGTCATTCGGGTGGCGAGCATCGCGGTCAGTCCGATGCCGAGTACCGCGAAGAGGGGCCCGCCCGGCAACCGGAACTGGGCCGGCGCGAGGGAGGGATCGCGGCCATCCCGGTTCCGGAGCACGATCAACGACAGGCAGACGCAGCCGTAGATGCCCAGCCGCGAGATGACCGATAGGGTGAGGTTGGCCAGAAATCCGCCCGAAAGCGCCAGCACGACCGAGAACACCGCGAAGGCCGCGATGGAAACCACTGGGGTCCGGTACTCGGCGTGGAGGCGCCCGAACGCCGTCGGCAGCACTCCCTGCTCCGCCATCGCGTAGGTCAGCCGAGGGGTGCTGACCATCGCCCCGACGAACCAGCCGAAGAGCGACAGCAACGCGCCTAACGTCATCACCACGGCGCCGGTGGGCCCCGCCAGCGCCCGGGCCGCCGCGGCGACCGGCCGGGCGTGGTCGGCCGGGTTGGCGAGGGCCAGACTCGACACCAGCTGGACCGCGGTGTACAGCAGCATGCAGCTACCCATGGCCACGAACAGCGCGAATGGGGCATCCTTGGCCGGGTTCTTGGCCTCGCCCAGGGCGATGACCCCCGACTCGAACCCGCCGTAAGCGAAGACCAGGATCAGCAGCGCCTCGACCCACGAGCCGAGGCCCAGCACCGGCCCGGCCGCGGCGGGCTCGGGACGGCCGGTAAACCCGATCACGAGAAGCCCCGCCAGGGCGAACACCACCAGCGGGACGATCTTGACCACGGTCGTCACGCTATTGAACCCCGCGCCGTACCGCACCCCCCGGATGTTGATCGCCGCCAGCCCGCCCAACAGGCCGAGGATCGCCAGCGTCTTGGGCAGGACACCGTCGATCCGGGGGACGAATTCGCCGAGGTAGATCACGAAGAGATTGGCGTTGGTCGCCGCGGAGGCGACCCGGGTGAGGTAGTGGAGCCAGCCGATCTGGAGCCCGACGTATGGCCCGAGCGCCGTGCGGGTGTACAGGTACGGCCCGCCGGTTCCGACGAACCGCGAGGCCACCTCCGCGAAACAGGCCACCACGATCCCCATCGCGAGGCCGGCGAGCAGCACCCCAACCCACGCGAGCGGCCCCAACTTGGCGGCAACGAGGGTCGGCAAGCCGTACACCCCGCTGCCGATGATCCCGTTCAAAACCAAACCGGCCAACGCCCACCGGCCGATGGACCGAAGCAGGCCGGTCGATTCGGTGGTCGTCACCTACCGATCCGCGGCCTTGCCGGTGAGCGGGTTACGGAGGTAATCGAGCGCGAGATTGGCCATGGCCCGGACCCCAGTCGGGAGAGCCGCCTCGTCGGCGAAGAAGTAGGGGGAGTGGTTCCGCGGCGCGGTATCAGGATCGTGGCCTTTCGGGAGCACCCCGAGGAAGAAGAACAACCCGGGAATCGACTCGGTGAAGGAGGGGAAGTCCTCCGAGCCGGTGATCGGCACCGAGACCTGCAACCCACCCTCGCCGGCGCTGCGCCGGAGCGTCGGCACCATGTGCTCGGTCAGGGCCGGGTCGTTGTAGGTGAGCAGACCGCCCCCCGGAATCGAAACGGTCGCGGTCGCGCCGGACGCCGCGGCCAGGTGCTCCACCGTGCGACGGACCCGATCGTGGATGTCCTTGCGCTGAGCTTCGTCGAAGGTTCGGATCGTCCCCGTCATCACCACGCTGTCGGGGATGATGTTGCCGCGATTGCCGCCCTGAATGCTCCCGATCGTGACGATCGCCGGCGCCTTGGTGACGTCGATCTGGCGGCTGGTGATCGTTTGGAGCGCCACGATGATCTGGGAGGACACCACGATCGGATCGACGCCGCCCCACGGCACCGCGCCGTGGGTCTGACGGCCCTTGACGGTGATCGTCACCCCATCCGGGGCCGCCATGGCTCCGCCCGATCGGTAGAACAACGAGCCAAGGGGACCGGGCCAGACATGAAGCCCGAAGATCGCCCCGGGTCGGGGATTCTCGAGGGCACCCTGTTTCACCATCAACGGGGCCCCGCCCTCCTCGCCCGCCGGCGGGCCTTCCTCGGCCGGCTGGAAGATGAAGGTGACCGTGCCAGGAATGCTCGCCTTCATGCCGGCGAGGATCTCGGCGACGCCCATCAGGATCGCGACATGGTTGTCGTGACCACAGGCGTGCATCACCCCGACCTGTTGGCCGTTGTACTCGGTCCGGACGCGACTCCTGAAGGGAAGGTCGGCCAGCTCGGTCACCGGCAGCGCGTCCATGTCGGCCCTGAGCGCCACCACCGGGCCGGGTTTGCCGCCGCGAAGGACGCCGACCACCCCGGTATGGGCAATGCCGGTGCGCGTCTCGATGCCGAGCGCCGTCAGGTGGTCGGCCACGAGCTTCGCGGTCCGAAACTCCCGGTTCCCGAGCTCGGGGTGCTGGTGAATGTCCCGCCGCCAGGCAATGACCTTTGGCATGATTTGCGGAAGCCGCGCTTCGACCAGCTTGGCCAGGTCGTCCCCGGCCCCACCCTGCCCCGACGCCACCGAAGCCAATCCGGCAGCCAGCACGCCAACCAGCACGACAGCTTTCACTCCAACCTCCCCGATGAATATTTGATCCGTCCGCCGACCGGCCTCAAAGGTACACCCCCGACGCCGCTCGGCGAGGGATCGCGGGCTTCGGCTCCCTGGCCGGTGGCGATAGATTTGGGCCCATGACAACCACCGCCCCGTCCGCCGCGGAAACCGCCCTGAGCTTCGGCGACCAAGCGCTCCTCGATCGTTCGCTGTCCGACATGGTGCACCGCCTTCGCGGTTCGGTGATCCTCAGGATCGCGGCCGACGTCCGGGCCATGATCGCGGCGGGCAAGCCGGTCTGCAACCTCACGGCGGGCGACTTCGACCCGAGGCAGTTTCCGATCCCCGAGGCGCTCGCCATCGCCATTCGGAAGGCCTTCGAGGCCGGCGAGACCAACTACCCGCCGTCGGAGGGAATGTTGACGCTCCGCAAGGCCGTGGCGGAGTACGTGGCCAGGGAACACCAGGTTCGCTATCCGGTCGAGTCGGTGTTGATCGCCGCCGGCGGACGACCGATCGTCTACGCGACCTACCGCGCCGTCATCAATCCGGGCGACACGGTCGTGTACTCCGTGCCGTCGTGGAACAACGACTACTACGCCGAGATCACCGAAGCCAAAGCGGTCGAGCTGGTGGCCAGTCGGGAGAACGGCTTTCAGCCAACGCTCGCCGAGATCGAGCCGCACTTGACCACCGCGGCTTTGCTGTGTCTCTGTTCGCCAGGCAATCCCACCGGCACGATGATGCCGACCCCGACCCTCCGCGAGATCCTCGGTGCCGTGGTGCGCGAGAACGAGCGCCGCCGTTCGACCGGCCAGCGCGAGATGTTCGTCTTCTACGATCAGATCTACAGCGGACTCGCCTTCGCGGCCGAGCACGAACACCCGGCGGTGGTGGTGCCCGAGGCGGCCCCCTACCTGATCGTGCTCGACGGGATCTCGAAAGCGTTCGCGGCGACCGGACTGCGGCTCGGTTGGGTCACCGCCGCCCCCGCGGTCGTTGCCCGGATGAAGGACTTTCTCGGCCACGTCGGCGCCTGGGCCCCGCGTCCCGAACAGGTCGGAACGGCCGCGTTTCTGAGTGACCCCGCCGCGGTCGCGGACTACCGCGCCGAGATGCACCAGCGGGCAACCGCCCGGCTCGAAGCGCTCTACCAGGGATTCACCGCCCTCAAGCGATCGGGATACCCGGTCGACTGCGTCGATCCGCAAGGGGCGATCTACCTCTCCCTCCGACTCGACCTGGTCGGGAAGAGCTTCAACGGCAAGGCTATCGCCACCAACGAGGACATCCGCCAGATCATGCTGGAGCAGGCGGGGCTGGGGGTCGTCCCGTTCCAGGCATTCGGGCTCGACGGCGAAACCGGCTGGTTCCGGATGTCGGTCGGCGCGGTCTCGCTCCAGGACATCGCCGACGCCTTCCCCCGGATCCGGGGATTCCTCGACGGGGTCCGCTGATCGGCATCATGCGTCGTTCCGCGGTCCTTCCGCTGATCGCCACCTTCGGCGGCACGGCGCTCGCCGCCCAATCTCCCTCCGGTTCGATCCGGGGGATCGTGTACGACAGTCTCGTCGCCGGCGGGCCGCTGGTCGGCGCCCTGGTCGAACTGGTGGAGTTGGGCCGCTCGACCGAGACGGACCATCGCGGCGTCTTCCGCCTCGACAGCCTGCCCGGCGGCCGCTACACCCTGACCTTTTCCCATCGGACCTTGGCCGCGATCGGGTTCAGCCCGCCCGACAAGGCGGTCTCGCTCAGCGACGGGCTGGATATCAGCGTCTCGCTCGCGACCCCCTCGCCGCCCACCATCTTCGCGAGACTCTGCCCCAACATCCGCGAGCCCAAGACCGGGGTCCTGCTGGGGACGATTCGCGAGGCAGCCACCGATTCCGCGCTGGGCGGTGCCCAGGTTCGGGCCGAGTGGACCGTCACGACGCTGGCGCGCACCGGAGGGCTGGTCCGCCAGCCAGCGGCCGTCCAGGCTGCCACCGACGGATCTGGACGATTCCAGCTCTGCGGCGTTCCCAGCGACGTGATGGTGCTGTTTCGAGCTCTGGCGGGAACGGCGATCGGTGCGGCGCTCGAGGTCAACCTCGAGAACAAGGCAGTCGGCGTCCGCCACGTGCGGGTCGACCTCAGCGACTCCGCGATGGGCCGGCGCGCTCGGGTGAGCGGCCGGGTCACCGGCGCCGGCCAGCCTCTCGACGGCGCCCAGATCTCGGTCCTCGGCTCGTCCACGGCCACCCGGTCCCGAAGTGACGGGACCTTCGAGATCTCCGGACTCCCCGGCGGGTCGCTGGTGCTCGAGGCGCGGATGATCGGGTTCGGCCGCCGCCGCTCGGCGATCGAGATCGGCCCCACCGAATCGAAGCGAGTGGATTTCTCGCTCGATAAGGCAGCGGTCGAGTTGCCCGAACTGACGGTGGCCGCCGCCAGCGCCGCGGCCGCCCGTTCCGGGTTCGAGCAGCGCCGCCTCCGCGGCACCGGCGGCTTCTTCATTACCCGAGCCGACATCGTCCGGCGGGGGTCCGTCATGGTCCAGGACATCTTCAAAGGGGTCCCTGGTCTCAAAGTCGATCCGATCGGCGGCAACGACTACCAGATCCTCTCGCTCCGCGGCGGGGCTGGTTTCTCGGCGGTGTGCGCGCCCACCATCTACATCGACAACATCCGGATCCCGCCCGATCCCGAAAACGGCAACGACCTCCCGGTGATCCCGTCCGAGATCCAGGGTATCGAGGTCCATCAGAGCCCCCACACCGTGCCGCTCGAGTTTCGCCCCATGGGTCAGAACTGCGGCGTGATCCTGATCTGGACCAGGCGGGGAGGGCCGTGACCCGCTCGGTCGCGCTCGTGGTGGCGTCGTGCTGGGCCTCCGCCCTTGTTGCCCAGGAACGCGAGGGCGGTACCGCGGCGGTGTTCGAACGGTTCGCCGATCGAGTGGTGAAGCTCCAAGTGGTCGAGCGGGGCTCGGGCGCCAAATCCTCCCTGGGGACCGGCTTCTTCGTCACCGCCGACGGCCGCCTCGTCAGCAACTATCACGTCGTCGCCGAGACCGTGGCGAACGACCGCTATCGCCTCGAGTGGCTCGACCAGAACGGGATCGCGAACCCGGCCCGGGTCGTGGCGATCGACGTGGTACGCGATCTCTCGATCGTCGCCACCGACAAGCCTCGGAGCACCTTCTTCACCCTCGACCGATCGGCCCTGGCCCGTGGCAGCCGGCTCTACTCCCTTGGCCACCCCGAAGACCTCGGCCTGAGCATCGTCGAGGGGACCTACAACGGCCTGCTCGAACACACCCTCTACCCCAAGATCCATTTCACCGGACCGATCAACCCCGGAATGAGCGGAGGGCCGAGTCTCACCGCCCAGGGCGCCGTCGTCGGCGTCAACGTGGCGACGGCCGGCAACTCGCTCGGCTTCCTGGTTCCGGTCGACGCGGCGATCGCCCTCCTCGATCGCTCCGCCGACGACGCCGATCTCCCGTTCGACGACCTGATCGCCGAGCAAGTCCTGGCGAATCAGGAACGATATCTGGCGACCCTGTTCAATCAGGCCGACTCTTCGGTGACCATCGGCCCCTTCCGGCTCCCGACCCAGCCGGCCGATTTCTTTCGCTGCTGGGCCGACGCCGAGCGCGAGGACGAGGCGCTGTTCGAATTCGTCGACCATCGCTGCTCCACCGACGATTTCATCTATCTCTCCGGTTCGCAGTCCTCCGGGATCGTGTCCCTCTCGCACCGGGTCGTGATCAGCCGGGGCCTCAACCCGCTTCGCTTCTACGCCCTTTACACCAACCAGTTCAATCAGGACAACGGGCTCGGGTGGCGACCGGAAGGCGATGTCACCGAGTATCGCTGTCGCGACGACAACGTCAGGCAGGATGGCCTGCTGATGCGGGTGTCCTTCTGCGTCCGGCGATACCGGAAATACCGCGGCCTCTACGACGCCAGGGTCAAGGCGGCCGTGCTCGGCGCCCGGGACGCCGGCGTCGTCACCCAACTCAACCTCTCGGGTGTCAGCTTCGAGAACGCCGAACGGCTGGCTCGTCACTACCTCGGTCGGATCCGATGGGCCAGCCGCTAGTCATCGAGATCGCCGACCACCGCGGTCGCCTCCTCCAGCGAACCCGTCTGGGACCGGGCTCGTGCACCATCGGCCGGGGCTACCGGAACGACATCATTCTCGACGATCAGTATGTCGACCCCGAACACCTCGAGATCGCGTCGAACGGCGCGGGCGACTGGATCGTCACCGACCTCGGCAGCCGCAACGGGACCACGGTCGTTGCGACCGGGCAGTTCCTCCGGCAGGGTCTCCTCCAGCCAGGCCAGGAGCTGCGAATCGGGCACACCACGATCCGGGTTTTCGCGAGCGATCATCCGGTCCCCCCAGCACAAGCCCTGGGCACCGGGACCGGCCTGATGGCCCGATACGTCGAGCCCAAGCGAGCGACGGCGATCCTGGCGGGTGCCCTGGTGCTCACCGGCATCTCGCAGTACCTCGGAAGTTCGAGCACCCAGTCGTTCGCGGAGCTGGCGACGCCGGCCCTGGGACTCCTCCTCCTCGCGGCGCTCTGGGCGACGGCCTGGGCCTTCACCAACCGAATCGTGGCCCACCGCTTCCGGTTCATCAGCCACCTGGCCTGGACCGCGCTGATCGTCGTGGGGTATTCGATCGTCGCAATCGGGATCGAATGGCTCGAGTTCCTGGTACCGCGATTCGACTGGAGCCTGGTCCAAGTCGGGATCGGAACCGGGGTATTCGCGACCCTGCTGGCCGGGCACCTCCAGTTGGTGACGGACTGGACGGCCGCCCGTCAGTGGCGGGTCGCCGCGCTGGCCGCCGCGGCCGGGCTCGTCATCGTGGGCATCATCGGGCAGGCCGACTGGCTCGACGACGGGGAGGACACGGCGGCCGTCGACCGATCGCCGCTCAAACCGGTCTCGAGCCGGCTGGTTCCGTCGTCCGGGCCCGATCGGTTCTTCGATCGGGCCGCCGACCTCAAGGCGGAGGTGGATGAGATGGCGGGCGATGACGACGGTGGGGCGGCGGAGCCGGCCGGCGAGCCCGACCCTCCGGACACCGCGGCCGCGAGCGACGCGCCGGGCGGGCGTTAGGCGAACCCCGCCGGATTGCGGGACTGCCACCGCCATACGTCGGCGCACATCACATCGAGATCGCGAACCGCCACCCACCCGAGCTCGGTCTTGGCCTTGGTGGCGTCGGACCAGCACTCGGCGGCGTCGCCGGGACGCCGCGCCACGATCTCGTGCGGAATCGGCCGACCCACCGCCCGAGCGAACGCCGCCAGCATCTCCAGCACCGAATAGCCCCGGCCGGTGCCGAGATTGTAGGTGACCAGGCCAGGATGGCTCGCCAGCTTTTCGAGTGCCCGAAGGTGGCCGATCACCAGATCGGTCACGTGGATGTAATCCCGAATCCCGGTGCCGTCACGGGTCGGGTAGTCCCCGCCGTAGACCGCCACCTTGTCGTGTTTCCCGACCGCGACCTGGGCGACGTACGGCACCAGATTGTTGGGGATGCCGTTGGGATCCTCGCCGATCAGCCCGCTTTCATCGGCGCCGGTCGGATTGAAATAGCGCAGCAGGGCGATATCCCACCCCGGCTCCGCCCGTACCAGGTCCCGGAGCATGTCCTCGATGAACAGTTTCGAGCGGCCGTACGGGTTGGTGGCCGCGAGCGGAAAGTCCTCGGTGACGGGAACCCGCTTCGGATCGCCGTACACCGTGGCCGACGAGCTGAACACCATGGACCGAACCCCGGCCGCCCGCATCACCTCGAGCAGCACCAGGGTGCCGTTGATGTTGTTGTCGTAGTACCGGAGCGGTTGGCCGACCGATTCGCCAACGGCCTTGAGCCCGGCGAAGTGCATCACCGAATCGATCTCGTGGGCCCGAAACACCCCCTCGAGTCCGGCCCGGTCCCGAATGTCCACCTGGTGGAACGGAATCGACCGCCCCACCATCCCTTCCACCCGGGTCAGCGCGGCGCGGCGGCTGTTGCTGAGGTTGTCCAGCGCCACCACCTGGCGACCGGCTCGGATCAGTTCGAGACAGGCGTGGCTGCCGATGTACCCCGTACCGCCAGTAATGAGGATGGCCATAACGTTAGGACCCTGACGCGAGGGGACCGATCGATATACGGGCACCCGGGGCTGCAACCGGCATGCCGACGCTACCAATGAGGGGGGACGGGGGCCGGGAATCAAGGCCGCCACCGTAGAAGGCCGCCCGGAAAATACTCCGCCCGAGGAGGTGGGCCCCTCGGGCGGAGTAGAAGTTTGGCCAGGTTGTTCGGAGGGAACCTACGGGTGGAAGGGACAGCCGAGCGCCTGTCGCAGGGTGCCGGCCGCGTGGCGGAACCCACCGTGCCGTACTCCGCGGGGGGGATAGCTCAACAAGGGGGCCGCCGCCGGCAGTTCCGGCGCCGCCCGCCAGGCATGCTCCAATTCGTCGGGATCACGGGGTTCCCAGGTATCGTCGTCCGGCGGTCCGAATGCCACCACCCGAGTGCCGTCCTCGGCGGCCGGCACCTCGACGACCAGCCACGCCTTGAGACCGGTCTCGGGACAGCGGGCAAAGAAGCCAACCGCGGTCGCGCCCGGGGCCTCGGTTTCGGTGACCACGGCGGCACGAATCCGGTGAGGGACTCCGCAGGCCGCGCAGCGGTGGCTGATCAGGGTCTCGGTGGCGATCGCTGGGCAAGTCATGGTGGCTCCGTCGAAGAACGCACGCCGATGTCACGATGACGTCGACGACGGCACCACGTTAGGAATTGGAGGAGTAAAGAACAAGTTGGGAAAAAACCTGGCTGGGAAAAAACCTTGCTCGCCTATTCTTCCTTGGTCACCTCCTCCAGCGTCGGAGCGCCCGGCTGGCTCATGCGCTCCATGCTGAGCGCCTGCAGGGCGCGGACGCTCTTGATCCCGAGCGCCTTCTCCAACTTGACCCGGTGAAACTCGACGGTCTTGGTTTCGACCCCGAGGAATTCGGCGATCTCCTGGGTGGTCTTGCCATGCCCCATCAGGATGAATACCTGACGCTGCCGCCGAGAGAGCACGTCGAGCGGATCGCCGAGGCGGCTTCCCGGAGTCTGGTGGGCCGGATCGCGGGGGGGCCGGCTTCGGGTCTCGAATTTGGGGTTCCGGTAGGTGCCGCCGGCAAGCACCGTCTCCACCGCGCTGAGCAGATCGGCGTCCGAGGATAGCTTGACCACGAACCCGGCCGCCCCGGCCCGGAACGCCTCGTCGGCGTAGATCTTCTCCGCCTGCATCGAGACGACCAGCACCTTGGTCGCCGGGACGTCCCGGACGATGTCGCGGCAAATCTCGAGCCCCATCCGGTTCGGCAAGGAGAGGTCGAGGAGGACCAGATCCGGCCGGTGCTTGAGCACCGCGTCGAGCGCGTGGGCCCCGTCGTGCACCATCCCGACGATCTCGTAGCGGGGCTCGAGCAGGGCCTTGAACCCCTTGGCGACCAATTGGTGGTCCTCGACCAACAACAGCCGGCGGCGGGTCATGTTGCTCCTCCCTTTCGCGGTACCCAGGCGATGACCGACGTCCCGCCGTCCGGCGGGCTGGCGATCGACAAGGTACCCTGCACGGCCCGGAGCCGCTCCGACAAGCCCAACAGGCCGAGCCCTTTGCCGAACGCGCCATTGGGACCGAGCCCGGCGCCGTGGTCGCGAACCTCGAGCGACAGCCCACTCGACCGGTTCGACAGGGTCACCGTGGCCTCGTTGACGCCCGAGTGGCGGGCCACGTTGCGGAGCCCTTCCTGCGCCACCCGGAACAGCGACAACGCCGCGGCCTGACCGATCCCAGCCACATCCAGCTGCTCGTCGAGCACCACCTCGACCGCGAGATCGTCCGACACCATCAGATCCGCCGCCAAGGTCTGGAGCGCCTTGGGCAGACCGAGGTGATCGAGCACCGCCGGATGGGCGCGGCGGGCCATCCCTCGCACCTCCTCGGCGAGGTCATGCAGCTCCTCGCGGAGCCCGTCGATCCGCTGGGTCACCGCCTCGTTGGGAGAATCGATGATCCGACCTAACGCCGACAGCTCGCCGCCGATCAGGGCAATCCGCTGAATCACGTCATCGTGCAGTTCTCGGGCGATTCGGGCCCGTTCGGCGTCCTGGGCCTCCACCAGCCCCTGACTGAACCGGCGACTCTCCTCCACCTGGCGGCGTTGGACGGCCAGCATCAATCGAATCACCGTGACCACCACGATGATGACCAGCGCGGCCGAGAGGATGTAGATCCACACGACCGCCGCGATCCCGCCGATCATGCCGTCACCGGCCGACGAAGCGACCAGAGGCCCCTGGCGATCAGGCCGTAGCCGATGACGTTCCCGACCACATAGATGCCGAACATCGCCAGCACCAAGTCGTTGCGAACCCTGAACACCTGCATCCAGACCGGATCGAGAATCACCCCGGTGCCACTGATGACCATGACGGCGATTGCCGCCCAGAACCAGAGCTGGTCAGTCCACCGTTCTCGCGTCGCGGGCACCCGGCCGAGCAGCGTGTATCCGGCAAGAGCGACTCGGACCAGGCTCGCGACCGGCCCGGAGAGATAGCTGAACTGGGCGCCGGCGCCCTGGATCAGCTGGGCCGCGATCCAATAGACCACGAAGAGGCCAATCACCAGCCGGACGACCCGAGATCGCCTCGGCGTCAGCTGCCAGGCGGCGAACGCGATCCCGAAAAGGCAGGTTTCCAATAACATCGCCACTTCGTTGATCCGCCGAGTCTCGCCCAGGGCGTACAGCCCCCAGAGCGCCACCGGTATGAACAAGACCGACACCGTGAGCGACCCGACCACCCACCGTCCTCCGAGGTCCAGCAACCGCCACCGCAGCCACCCCATGGTCGCCGCGACGACGATCGCGGCCGAGACCAGGTAGCCGAGGACGATCCCACCCATGGGGTGCGGCTAGCGGCTCGGGAGGTGCCTACGAGAGAACACCGTCACCGGTCGGGCAGAACGGCGGGCAGCGAAATGGCGTGTCGCCGATGGTGCCCTTGAGGATGTTGTTGCCCTTGGAATCGAACCCGGCGAACAACAGGGTGAACTGCCCGGCGTCATTGATGCCAGGGTAAAACCGAATCCCCTGACAATCAGGTTGTTCGAGGATCTTCTGGAAGATCTCCCGGTGGTATCCATGGGACGCCGCCATGCCGGGATCCGCTCCCTTCCCGCTGCAGGCGGTGCCGAGCAGTTGGACGGCCCGTTTGCGGTACCGGATCGCCGTCTTATGGGTCACCTCGTGTTGTCCCGACCGGTAGGGATAGGGGAACCTGCTCTTGCCGGATTTCGGTAGCCGTGCTATGACGACGACGCTCCAGTGTGGTGGGGGCGCAAGCCGAGGAAGAATTTCGACCAAACGGTCGTGAACACAAGCTAGGAAAAAACCTTGCCCGGCGTCACCCCCCGGGACGGGCCCATGCTCGCCCCAAACGACAAACGCCAGCCGAATTCGGCTGGCGCTCAACGGCCACGATGCCCCGCGGAGGACTCGAACCTCCAACCTGCTGATTAAGAGTCAGTTGCTCTACCAATTGAGCTAGCGAGGCGTACTAGATGACCCCAACGGGAATCGAACCCGTATTACCACCTTGAAAGAGTGATGTCCTAACCGTTAGACGATGGGGCCGTCTCCTTCCACCTGTTCCTGCCATACCGCTAACGGGATTCGAACCCGTGTTCCAGCCTTGAGAGGGCTGTGTCCTAGGCCCCTAGACGATAGCGGCGCGGTCCCTACAGGCCCGGAGGGAATCGAACCCCCAACCCCCGGTTTTGGAGACCGGTGCTCTACCAGTTGAGCTACGGACCTACGAGGGGTGGCTGACGGGGATCGAACCCGCAACCTCCGGAGCCACAGTCCGGCGCTCTAACCGATTGAGCTACAACCACCACGCGGTCAAGGGGCGCAAAGCTACGATTGCGTCCCGCCGCCGGTCAAGTCCCGGAACCGGCCACCGGCCTGGATCTTGCTCCTTCGGGATGGTGCGAACAGTTCCTTGACGGCAGCACGCAGATTCGGTCGACCCGGCTAATCGGCCGATATCGGCCCCGGGAACCGTCGCCTAGATCGTTGGTAACTGGTTGCAGGACATACTGATAGGAAATGCGAGCCCGGCGACTGTCGCGGCTTGCCAACCGACCAGAATGGCCTGCCAATCTCGCAAGAAGTCGAACACTTGGAGGACGCATATGCAGTGGCGTTCAGCCCGGTTCAGCCGGGTCGCGGCTACTCTCGCCGCCACCGTCCTCGTGGCCAGCTGTAGCCAGGACCCGATCGATTCCGGACCCCGAATCGCGACCATGGAGATCATCTCCGGGAACAACCAGACGGCCGCTATTGGCGGCCTCACTCCGCAGCCCCTGGTTGTCCAGGTCGCCGATCAGCGCGGCGATCCGATTCGAGACCAGGTCATCGAGTGGAACGTCACCAGCGGCAATGGCGTCGTCACCCCCCGAACCGACACGACCGACGCCGACGGCTTCGCCTCGACGATCTACCGCCTCGGCGGGACCATCGGCGTTCAGACCGTCTCGGCGACCTTGGCCGGCCTGAGCCCGGTCACCTTCGCCATCAACGCCACCTCCGCTCCCGCCAGCAAGCTCACCATTGTGAGCGGCGACGCCCAGGCCGGCCGAGTGGGCGCCCTACTCGGCAACGACCTCGTGGTGAGAATCACCGACGCGTTCGACAACCCCAAGGCCGGGACCAACGTCAGCTTCACGGTCCTGACCGGTGGCGGCGCGGTGGCCGCCGGGACCGTGACCGCGGATGCCGCCGGCATCGCCAAGGTCCGCTGGACCCTCGGCACTCAGGTCGGTTCGCAATCGGTCATCGCCGGCTCCGGCGCGATTCCGCCGGTCACCTTCACCGCCACGGCGGCTGCCGATGCCCCGGCGACCGTCGCGATCTTGGGCGGCAACAATCAAGCGACCATCGCGGGCGGCAGCCTCGCCGACTCGCTCAGCATCCGGGTCCTCGACCAGTTCGGCAACGGTGTCGCCGGCGTGACCGTCGACTGGTCCGTCAGCCAGGGCGGCGGCAGCACCAGCCCGTCCAGCTCCGTTACCAACGGGACCGGCCGAGCGGCCACCCGCTGGACCCTCGGGACCAACGGTGGCCCAGCCACCGTGACCGCGATCGCGCGCAGCGTGGCGGATTCGGCCACCGTCGTCTTCACCGGCGCGGTCTTCATCTCCTTCGAGACCGTTTCGGCGGCTGGCCGCAGCAGCTGCGGCATCGACACCGGCGGGGTGCTCTACTGCTGGGGCTTCAACGGCGACGGCCAGCTCGGCATCGGCGCCGGGCCGATCGGCAGCGGACCGATCTACACCTTCCCGCAGGCTGTGGCCACCGCCACCGCCCAGACCTTCCAGAGCATGAACGGCGGGCAATACCACCACTGCGCCGTGACGTTCTCTCACATCGGGTATTGCTGGGGCGACAACAACAACGGCCAGCTCGGCATCAACCAGACCGTCCCGTACGCCTTCCAGCCGACGATCATCTTCACCGGCCTCCCCTTCGCCAACATCTCCTCCGGCCGCTCCCATACCTGCGGTGTGACCATCGGTGGCCGAGCCTGGTGCTGGGGATCCAACGAGCGAGGTCAGCTCGGCGGCAACGTCGACACCACCGGCTCCGCCGTCACCTTCGGGAGCAGCCGGGTGCCGGTGCTGGTGGGGACCTTGCAGGACGGCAGCCCCTTCGGCTCGTACGACTTCAGGTCCGTGGCCGCTGGCGGTGTTCACTCCTGCGGGATTCAGCCAGGCGGCGCCGTCCGTTGTTGGGGCCTCGGGCGGGAAGGACAGCTCGGCAACGGGACCAACTCGATCGACGAGTACATCCCGCAATTGGTCAATACCGGTACCGCGATGGATTCCATCACCGCCGGCTTCAAGCACAGTTGCGCGTTGTCCACCGCGGGCGAGGCCTTCTGTTGGGGCGACAACACTGTGGGCCAGCTCGGCGCCGGTAGCACCAACAGCAGCAACACTCCGGTGGCGGTCGACGGCGGCCAGACCTTCGTGCAGATCGCGGCCGGCTTCACTCATACCTGCGGCCTCAACGTGGCCGGCCAGGTACTCTGTTGGGGTAGCAACGAGCGCGGCCAGTTGGGCAACGGCACCTTCGCCAACGCGACCTCGCCCGTGGCCGTCTCCGGCGCGCTCACCTTCCGGTCGATCTCCGCGGGCGACCTGTCGACCTGCGGCGTGACCACGACCAACACCGCCTACTGTTGGGGCAACAACGAATACGGCGCCCTCGGCGACGGGACCCAGACCAACCGACCGGTGCCGACCAAGGTGCGCTTCCAGCAGTAACCACTTCGCGACTCGACGGGGGCCGGGCAAACCCGGCCTCCCGCTCGAGCGGCCCATGCCACCACGCCACAACCCCGCCACCGACGACCAGCTCTCCTCGCTCCTCGAGGCGCTGTCGTCGCAGCTCGCGGTGGTCGACACCGAAGGCCAGATCGTCGCGGCCAACGCGGCCTGGCGGGACCGCAGTCGCGTCGTCGACTACTTCACCGCGTTCCAGATGGTGGCCCGGCCCGACTTCGCGCTCCTCGACCAGGTCCGCGACGGCGTCGAACGCGTCCTCAACGGAATCGATCCGGAGTTCGTCATCGAATACCCGCTCCCGGTCGAGGGCGAGCGGAAATGGATGCTGCTCCGGGCGGCGCCGATTCAGGGGGCCGAACGCCGCGCCCTGATAGCCCATGTCGACATCACCGGCCGCAAGCGCGCCGAGCGGCTCTCCACGATCCAGCACGAGATCCTCTCGCTGGTGGTGGCCGACACCCCGCTCAAGGCGACCCTCGAGCGGCTGGCCAACGCCTTGGAGACCGAGGCCCCCGGCTCGGTCTGCGTTGCCTTGTTGCAGGGCCCCGACCAACGCGACTTCACCGTCGGCGGCGCCCCGTCGCTCCACCCGTCCATCCGCGACCAGTTCGACGGCGTGCCCGCCGGCCAGCTGCTCCATTTCGTCGACGGCCCCGCGGTGGCCGACCTCGCGATGCTTCCCAACATGCCCTGGGTCGGGGCCGCCCTGGCCCACGGCCTTGGGGCCGCCCACACCACCCCGGTGCGTTCCAAGAGCGGAACCGACCTCGGCGTCCTGCTGCTGCTGTATCCCTCCCCGGCCGCGCCGCCGCCTCTGGCGCGGCCGCTGCTCGACGTTGGCTCCGCGCTGGTCGCCATCGCGGTGGAACGAAACCGGACCGTTCGGGCCCTGAAAGAGCGCGAAGCGAGGCTCCAGTCAGTCTTCACCCTGCAACCGGACGCGATCTTCACCCTCGACCGCCGGGGCGAGGTGGTGGCCCTGAACCCGGCCGCCGAGAGCCTGCTCGGCGAGTCGACCGCCGACCTGACTCGGCAGCGGTTGGTGGAACTGGTGTCGGAGCCGTTTCGAAAGGCGTTCGAGCAGCACCTCCAGCGCGCCCTGAGCGGCTACCCGCAGCGCTTTACCATGGGCCTCGAACCTCGGGGCCGTGGCAAGCTCGACATCGATGGCACCCTGGTGCCGCTGGTGGCCGATGGCGGCGTTGGTGGGGTCTACGTCGTTGCCAAGGACATCACCGAGCAGCTCTCGGCCGCCGATCGCCTGGCCAAGAGCGGTCGCCAGCTCCGGCAGTCGGCGAAAATGGAGGCCGTGGGCCGCCTGGCCGGCGGTATCGCCCACGACTTCAATAACCTCCTGACCGCGATCCGGGGCTACACCGACCTGCTCCAGACCAACGAGGAGTTCTCGGGAGGCACTCGCCAGGATCTCGAGGAGATCGTTCGCGCCGTCAACCGCGCCACCGGCCTCACCCGGCAGCTGCTGAGTTTCAGTCGGCAGCAGGTGGTTCAGCTCCGCCGCATCGATCTCAACGCGGTGGTGGACGAATGCAAGAGCATGTTGACCCGGCTCCTCCGAGCCGATGCCGACCTGGTGACCGTCCTGTCGCCCGCGCCGGGCTGGGTCGATGCCGACGCCGTCCAGTTGCAGCAGGTGATCATCAATCTCGTCGTCAACGCCCAGGACGCGATGCCCAACGGAGGCCGGATCATCGTCGAAACCGGCCGCTGCGACGCCGAGACGACCGAAGCCCTGGCGCCGCTCGACCCCGGCAACTACGTAACCCTCACGGTCGCGGACTCCGGTAAGGGCATGGACTCGGAGACCCAATCCCGCATCTTCGAGCCGTTCTTCACCACCAAGCCGCTGGGCCTCGGTACCGGGCTGGGCCTGTCGACCGTGTATGGGATCGTCGAGCAGATGGGTGGGCGGATCGGGTTTCGGAGCGCCATCGACCGCGGTACCACCTTCGTCATCTATTTGCCGCTCCGCACCGCCCCCGCGACCGGCGGGGAGCGACCCAATGTCGCGGCCGCCATCCCGACCGGAAACGAAACGATTCTCCTGGCCGAGGATGAGGAGGCGGTTCGGAGCATGGTGCGGAAGATCCTGACCACCGCCGGCTATACCGTCCTCGAGGCCCGCCATGGGGCTGACGCGGTGCTGGTGAGCCGCGAGTTCGCCGGACCGATCGACCTCGTTCTGACAGATGTGGTGATGCCGGAGATGAGCGGTCTCAAGTTGGCCCGGGCCATCGAGCACGACCGCCCTGGCACCCCGGTCGTCTTCATGTCCGGGTACACCCGGGACGAGGTCGACCGCAAAGGGCTCACCGAGCCCGGCGTGACCTTCATCCACAAACCCTTTACAGCCAATGAGTTAGCTACCGTGGTCCGGGAGGTCCTCGACCGCGGAGTCCGCCGCTAGGCGAGGCCCCCGACCGGCCTCCTGTGCAACGGCTCGGGATCCTGGCATCTCCTCCGTAGTTTCCTGACGCTGCCTGGTCGCTCGACCGCCCCCTCGGGGCAGGACGCCATGAGCGAATTCGTTGCCGAATTGTATGCCCAGTACAAGGACGCCCTGGAGCGGATGCTCTATCGGCGAACCGGCGATCGCGAGCGGGCCGAAGAGTTGACGCAGGAGGTCTTTTCCCGCGCGGTGGCCGCGCCGCCCCGCAATCCGCGCCCGTGGCTTTTCGCGGTGGCCCTGAACCTCCTCCGCGAGGAGGGTCGGAAGGCGACCCGCCACGGCCGGCGGCTCGAGCTGTACCGGGGCGAGCAGCCCACCACGGCCCCCGGTCCCGACGACCTGTTCGATCGGGACGAACGAGTGGCCCAGATCCGCCAGGCGCTGGAGACGCTGACCGATCGCGATCGGGAAGCGCTCCTTCTTCAGGCCGAGGGATTCAACTACGACGAAATCGCCCAAACGTTAGGCTTGGCCCGGGGCGCCATCGGCACCACGCTCGCTCGGGCCCGGCGCCGCCTGGTCGATGCCTATCGCGCCAGAGAAGGAACTCGCCATGTCGCATCTTGACGAAGGACTCATCCACGCCGCCCTCGACGGGGAGATCGACGCCCCGGAACGGGCTCGGGTCGAGGCGCATCTGGCGAGTTGCCCAGCCTGCCGAGCCCGGTACGACGAGGCGATCGGTTACCGCGACCTGGCCCGCGGCCTCGTCCTCGCCTTGGACCCGGTCGCGGCGCCAGCCACCGCGAGCCTTGCCCGTCCTGCGCCAGCCGCCGCGAGCCTTTCCCGTCCCGCGCCAGCCCCCGTTCGAGCGCGTCCCCGCCAGGGTTGGCCTTTGATCGTGGCTTGGGCCGCGACCTTGGTCGCTGCCGTCGGTCTCGGCTACCGGCTCGGCGACCGGCCTGCCACGGCGGCCTCGGAATTGGCTTTCGACTCCCGCAGCCTGGCAGCCGGCAATTCGTCGCCGGTCGCTGACGAACCGTCCCGAGCCGCTTCGGCGGACCCGGCGACGGCGGGCCCGCCCGCGGAAGCGCGAAGCGCACCAAGCTCGACCCCGGCGCGGCGTGACCAGGAAGCCAAAGCCGTCGCCTCGGAGACCGATCCGGCGCCGAGCCGCGAGGAGGTGGCGGCACCGCCACCCAGAGCCGAGCCGGCACCCTTCGCGCGAGTGGCCGCCGGCAAGGACGAATCGACGGCGGTCGCCGCCAGGGTCGTGGCGGAGAACGCGGTTGCGGACCGGCAAGAGGACTCGATGGGTACTCCGGCGGCCGCCCAAAAGGCCGATGCTCGGCTCGGCTCGGCGGCCGGTCGGCGGAATCGGGTCGCCGCCACCGCTCCCGCCCCGATGGCGGACGAACGCGGCGGCGAGTCGACCCGCGGGCTCACCCGCGACCTCCTCAAGCTCGACGGTCCCGCGGCCTTCAACCCGGCCGACCAGCGCCGGCGGGAGATTTCCGCGGTGGCGGCCATCGCGGCGTTAGGCGGCTCCATCCGGCTGATCGATGGCTTGGTTCCGGCCCGGTTCGAGTCCCAGGGCGAGATTGTCCGGGTGGTCTACCGGACCGGGTTCGGGCCACTGGTGTTGGAGCAATGGCGGGCCGGCGACTTGCTCGCCCATGAGCTCGTTGCGCCGACCGGGGCGCCAGCCGACTCGATCCAAGCCTGGGGAAAACGGGTTCGATAGCCCGAGCCGCCGGGCGGTGTATCTTCCCGCCCGATGCCGCTCCGCCGTCTCGCTCAGCTCACCATCGTCGTCACGCTCCTGGTCATCCTCTGGGGCGCCTTGGTTCGCGCCACCGGGTCCGGGGCCGGCTGCGGCCGGCATTGGCCCCTTTGCAACGGCGAGGTCGTCCCTCAGGCGCCCGCGGCGGCCACCGCGATCGAGTTCACCCATCGGGTCACCAGCGGGCTCGCCCTGATCATGGTGGTCTGGCTCTGGGCGGCGGCCCGCCGGCGATCGCCCCCCGGCCACCGAGTGCGTCGCGCCGCCGCCTGGTCGTTGCTGTTCATCGCGATCGAGGCGGCGATCGGGGCCGGCCTCGTCCTCCTCGAACTGGTCGGGGACGACCGCTCGGCGCTTCGAGCCTGGTACCTGGCGTTCCACCTGGCCAACACCTTCGCGCTGCTCGCCGCGCTGGTCGCGACCGCCCACTGGGCCGATCGGCCCGACCCCGGCGCCCGGCCCCCGGTGCCGAAGGCACTCGTCGCCCTGCTGGCCCTGTTGCTGACCGTGGGGGCGACCGGTGCCGTGACGGCGTTAGGCGACACCCTGTTCCCCGCCGGCTCGCTCGCCGAGGGACTGGGGCAACACCGCGACCCGGCCGCCCACTGGCTGGTCCGACTTCGGATCATCCACCCCGCCCTCGCGGTGGTCGCCGCCGTCGTCGCGGCGGTCATTGGAATCCGGCTGCTGATCGCCTCGCCCGGGCCGGCCGTCGCGCTGGCGGCGAGGCTCATGGTCGTCGGCATCTTCGCCCAGCTCCTGGTCGGCGTGGTCAACTTGGTCCTCTTGGTCCCGATCGCCACTCAGCTCACCCATCTCCTGGTGGCCGATCTCGTCTGGATGGCCGCGATCCTCCTCGCCCTCGAGGTCCGCGACGTGGCCTGAACGAAACCGGGCCGAGCGACGAATCGCCCGGCCCGGTCGAACCGCGGAAAACGCTCGGTTACATGTTCTCGACCATGGCTTGACCGAACTCACTGCACTTGAGCAGCGTGGCGCCCTCCATCAGCCGGTGAAAATCGTAGGTCACCCGCTTCTGGCCGATCGTCCTGTCGAGACCGCGAATGATCAGATCGGCAACCTCGTTCCAGCCAAGGTATCGGAACATCATCTCGCCGGAGAGAATCACCGAGCCGGGATTCACCTTGTCCTGATTGGCGTACTTGGGGGCCGTCCCGTGGGTCGCCTCGAAGATGGCGTGCCCGGTCACGTAATTGATGTTGGCACCCGGGGCGATCCCGATCCCGCCGACCTGCGCCGCCAAGGCGTCCGAGATGTAGTCGCCGTTCAGATTCAAGGTCGCGATCACGTCATAGTCGGCCGGCCGGGTCAGGATCTGCTGGAGGAAGGCGTCCGCGATCACGTCTTTGACCACGATCCCGTTGGGGAGCTGACACCATGGCCCTCCCTCGATCGGGGTGGCCCGGTATTCCTGCTGGGCGAGTTCATAGCCCCAATCCCGGAAGCCGCCCTCGGTGAACTTCATGATGTTACCCTTGTGCACCAGGGTAACGCTCTTCCGGCCATTCGCGATGGCGTAGTCGATCGCCGCCCGGACCAACCGCTTGGTGCCCTCCTCCGAGACCGGCTTCACGCCGAGGGCGCTGGTCTCGGGGAACCGGATGTTCTTGACGCCGAGTTCCTTGATCAGGAAGTCGCGCAACTTCTTGACTTGATCGGAGCCGGCCTTGTACTCGATCCCGGCATAGATGTCTTCGGTGTTCTCCCGGAAGATCACCATGTCGACCAGTTTCGGCTCTCGCACCGGCGACGGGACGCCCTGGAACCACCGGACTGGCCGGACGCAAGCGTAGAGGTCGAGCTGCTGCCGAAGAGCAACATTGAGCGACCGAATCCCGCCGCCGACCGGGGTAGTGAGCGGCCCCTTGATCGCCACCAGCTGCTGCTTGATGACCGCCAGAGTCTCGTCAGGCAGCCAACTGTCGACCTGGGTCTTGGCCTTCTCTCCCGCCAGCACCTCACGCCAGACGATCGAGCGGGCGCCGCCATACGCTTTCCGGACCGCCGAATCGAACACGTGTTGGGAAGCCCGCCAGATGTCGGGGCCGGTCCCGTCGCCCTCGATGAACGGAATCACCGGAGTGTTCGGCACCTCCAGCTTGCCGGCCGACATCCGAATCGTCTCGCCCGCGATTACCCCGGTCATTGCCGCACCGCCTCGACCGTGAGGGCGATCTCGACATCGTCGCCCAGCATGTTGGAGCCCTCCACCAGACGATTCCACTTGAGCCCGTAGTCGAGCCGATTGATCCTGGCCGTCGCCGCGAACCCGATCCGCTGCCGCTTGGCCACCGGCGGCCCGAAGACGCCAGTGAACTCCCCATCGAGAACCACTGGTCGGGTGGTGCCCCGGATGGTGAGGTCGCCGGTCACCGTGAGCTTCGGCCCCGCCGCCTCGACCTTGGTGCTGATGAAAGTTATCGTCGGGAAGCTGTCGGCCGCGAAGAAGTCGGGGGAGCGAAGATGGTTGTCGCGCCGTTCGTGGCGGGTATCGACCGACCCGGTCTGAACCGTGACCGAGACCGAGCCACCGGCGCCGAGATTGTCGGGGTTGGCGACGATGGTGCCCTCCCAGGTCTTGAAGGTGCCCGGCACCTTGGTCACGAAATGGCGGACCCGAAAAGTTATCTCGGAGTGGGCGGCGTCGATCTGCCAGGTCACCGGCTCCACCCCTCGTGCCGGCACCGCCGCCAGGACCGCCGCCACCGCGAACTGCATCACCATCGGCTCTCTCCTCCTCTATGAAACAACGTTAGGGTCGCTCGATCGGCATCCGGACCGCGTTCCCCCACTCGGTCCAGGAACCATCGTAGTTGCGGACACCCGGATAGCCGAGCAGGTAGGTCAGCACGAACCAGCTGTGACTCGACCGCTCGCCGATCCGGCAATAGGCGATGATGTCCTCGCCCGGGGACAAGCCCTGCTCCACCTCGTAGATCGCCCGAAGCTCGGCCGCGGTCTTGAAACAATGGGTCGCCGGATCCACCGCCCGTGCCCAGGGAACGTTCCGGGCACCGGGAATGTGACCACCCCGAAGAGCACCCTCGTTGGGGTAGTCCGCCATGTGGAGGCGCTCGCCCCGGTACTCCTCGGGGCTCCTCACGTCGACCAGCTTCCGGCCCGCCCAGACATGGGCGAGCACCTCCTCGCGCAGCACTCGAATGCTCTGGTCCCGCCGCGGCCCGACCACCACATCCCCCGGTGTCGGCAGGGACGCTTCGGTCACCATGGTACGCCCTTCATCGACCCACCGTTGACGGCCCCCGTCCATGATCCGGAGCCGATCGAGCCCGAAGAGCCGAAAGACCCAGAACGCGTAAGTCGCCCACCAGTTGTTCTTGTCGCCGTAGAAGACCACCGTGGTGTCGCGGTTGATGCCCTTTGCCCGGAGGACCGATTGCATCGCCTCCGGCGACAGGTAGTCGCGGACCAGCTGATCGTTGAGCTCGCTGACCCAATCGATCTTCACCGCGCCGGGGATGTGACCAGTGTGATAGAGCAGCAGATCCTCGTTGGACTCGAGCAGGCGAACCTTGGGATCGGCGAGGTGCTCGGCAACCCAGTCGGTGCTGACCAGGACCTCGGGGTGGGCGTAGCCACGATCGGCAATGGGGACCACAACAGCCATCCAAGGAACGGGTAACGGGACCTTCGAGGTCGGAATACTAAGCGCTCGAGCCACCGCCCAACAGGTCTTCCAGGGCTCGGTCGACCGGTTCCGACGTGGTGCCTTCGACCAGGCGCCGGAGCACGTCGGCGGCCTCGAGACCGAGGCTCTCGGGGTGTCTTCGGTCCCGAGCGAATCGGACGATCTGTCCCAGGAACACCATGCCCTGCCCGGGCGGGAGGTCCGGGCCACCGGTCTCGGAGACGGCTGCCTCGTAGCCGGCGCCGGGCACCGATGCGGCCCAAGGGTCCTCCGGCTCCGCCTCCTCCGGCATTTCGACGGCGACCACGGCGAAGAGGCGACACTGGAGGCCCGGCGGTTCCTCCCGGGCGGCGAGAAGGAGTTGGACGGGCTCGGCGAAGATCCGGCGAGTCTCCAGGAAGGTCGCGATATCGTCGGAGAGCGCGCACCGGGCAATCAGCCGTCCCTGGAGATAGCTACCCAATCCCACCAGGCCGTCGGGGACCCGGTCGTCCTCGATCCGTCGGACCTCGATGGGGAGCGGGCGATCGGTCGCGGCCAACACCAAGTCGGACATCGCTCTAATCTAGTCCCGAAAAAACCCTGCGGTTGACGCAGAATCCGCCCCGTCTACAATCCGGGCGTGAACACCCCGACCGAGGCGCCCGCCGACGGACGTTGGATGGCATGGCTCGTCGCCCTCATCATCGGGCTCGGGGCCGTGGCGGTCATGCTGGCGGTTCTGCCGTCGAGTTTGTTCGACCTCGATCGGTTCATCGTTCCGAAAGAAGCAACCTTGCTCGCCACGGCCCTGGTGGCCGTCACGGCCGTGCTGCTGCGGGTTCCCCGAGTCGACCTGGGCGTGGCCGACGGGCTCTTGGGCGCGTTCCTGGCTTGCTCCGCGCTCTCGGCGCTGTTGGCCGGCAACCGGTGGCTCGCCGCCGGAAGCCTCGGCCTGTCGTTAGGCGGGGCGGCGGTCTTTCTGGCCGCCCGCTATGCCGCCGCCCGGGGAGCCCGCCCGATCCTGATCGGCCTGGTGGTGGTCGCCATCGTCGCGGGTGGCGCCACCGGCTTGGCCCAGGCCTACGGTTGGGACTCGGCATTGCTCGCCAACACCCGGGCCCCCGGCGGCACCCTCGGCAATCGCAACTTCCTGGCCCACCTGATGGTCCTCGGCCTCCCCCTGGCGGGCTGGCTCGTGGTCTCGAGCCGCTCCCGGGTCGTGGCCGCCATCATGGGCGCGGCCGCCGCGGCGATGGTGGCCGCCGTGGTCCTGTCGCGGTCGCGGGCAGCCTGGGTCGGCTTCGGCGCCATGGTGCTGGTCACCGCCGCGGTTGGCCTGGCTACCCGGGGCCCGGTTCCCCGGCTCGCCCGGGGGCGTTTGATGGGCTTTTTCGGGGCGATGCTGCTGGGCTCGCTCGCGGCCCTGGTGGTGCCCAATCGCCTCGAGTGGCGGTCGACGTCGCCCTATCGCGACTCCCTCCGCGACGTCCTCAACTACCGCGAGGGCTCCGGGCGCGGGCGCCTGATCCAGTACCGCAACAGCCTGGCATTGATCGAACGGGCGCCGCTGATCGGCGTGGGCCCGGGGAACTGGTTCGTCCGCTATCCGCTCGTCACCGGGCCGGGCGATCCCTCCTACGCCGGCGCGGACCCCATTCCGACCAACCCGTGGCCCTCGAGCGACTGGGTGGCCTTGGCGACCGAGCGCGGCCCAATCGGGGTGACGCTCTGGTTCGGTTGGGTCGCGACCCTGACGATCATCGCCCTTCGCCGAGCCCGCGATGCCGTGGCGGGAGCCGGTGCGCTCGCCGCCGTCGGCCTGCTCACGGCCCTGTCGATTCAAGGCCTGTTCGATGCGGTCATCCTGCTCGCCCCCCCGACGGTGGTGGCGATGGCGGGGCTGGGCGCGCTGCTCCCGGCCACCAGGCCGATCCGTTCCTTTCAGCTCGCCGGACGGCGAGGCCGTTTACTCGCCGCGACCTGGCTGGTGCTCGGGGCCCTGCTGGCAAAGTCGCTGGGGCAAGCTCAGTCCATCGCCGTGGCGGGGAACGGCTACGGCCGTGGTGACCTCGTCGAAGCGGCCAAATGGGACCCCGGGAGCCACCGGCTCCAGTTGCTGCTCGCCCAGCGGGCGCCTTGCCCGGCGGCCGCGCGCCACGCGGACCGTGCCGCCGACCTGCTCCCCCATCACCCCTGGCCGCGGCGGCTGCGACAACGCTGCCGTTAGTCCGACGGCCACCGACGCCGAGCGGGCCAGGCATTCGGGAACGACGCCGCGCGGGTTAGGCGTTCGGGAACGACGCCAGCCTCCGGCAGCGCAACGCGCCGCCTCTCAGCTCGGTCCCGAGACCACCGGCGTGCTCGGATGCCCTCCCCATTCGGTCCACGAACCATCGTAGACGGCGTAGTCGCGGTGCCCGGCACGCTCGAGTCCCAACGCCAGCGCGCAGGCGCTGACGCCCGAGCCACAGGACAGGATTACCGGCTCAGCGAGGTCGACCCCCGCTTCCTCGAACCGCTCTCGAATCGCGGTCGCGTCGAGGAGGACACCTTCCCCATCGACGACCGACCCGAACGGCAGATTGCGGGCTCCGGGCATGTGCCCCGAACGGACCCCCGGTCGCGGTTCCGGCTCACTGCCCTCGAACCGCCCGGGGCCGCGGGCATCGACAACGGTCGCGGTCCTGGTCTCGAGGGCCGCCGCGACCTCCCCGAGCGACCGCACCAGGGCGGGTCGGAATCGGGGCACGAATTCGGCGGCGTTCGGGCGAACCTCCCCAGACTCGAGCGGTCGACCCTCACGGCGCCATTTCCCGATGCCTCCATCGAGCACCGCGACCCGGTCATGGCCGAAGACCCGAAGCGTCCACCAGATCCGAGCCGCGCTCAGATTGTTGCCGGATCCGTCGTAGGCCACCACCGCGCTCGACCTGCCGATCCCGAGCCCGCCGATCAGCCGCGGGGCGTCCGAGAGCGACGGGAGCATGTGCGGCAACGAGGTGGTCCGGTCCGCGATGACGTCGATGTCCCAGAACACCGCGCCCGGAATGTGACCGCTTCGGTACTCCGCCTTGGCATCGCGCTGCATGGCCGGGAGGTACCAGGAGCCATCCACCACGACCAGGTCCCGATCGGCGAGGTGGCTCGCCAACCAATCGGTGGATACCGCGGGGCCGGGCAGTTCGAGTGGCACGGGGCGCTCCGTTAGATTGGGCGGGTGGAATCAATCTCTCGCTCCCCGGCCCCTCTCGACAAGCTGATCGCGCGGTTCGCGCGGGCCGACCGCGATCTTCGGCTCGAGGCGCTGCTCGATGCCTCCCGCAAGCTGCCTCCGCTCCCCGAGCGCTTTTCCGCCGATCGCGATCGCGAGGCCCATCGGGTCACCGAGTGCCAGACGCCGGTGTTTCTGTGGTTCGAGCCCGACGGGGCCGGGATCCGGATTTTCGCCGAGGTACCGCGGGAATCACCGACGGTCCGGGGGTTCGTCGCCCTGTTGATCGGGGCCCTCGATGGAGCGCCCGCGGCCGACTTCGAGGCGATTCCCATCGACCTGATCGCCCGACTCCGGCTCGACGACGCGTTAGGCATGCTCCGGTCCCAGGGGCTCGGGGCGATCGTCCGCCGGTTCCGCCGGATCGGGACGCCGTGAACGGTTCGCTCGACGCCCCGTTGGTCGGCTGGCCGGCGTTCGCCCATGTCGCGATCTTCGCCATCGCGCTCCCCTACGGCGCCTGGCTCTCCGGGCGGCGCCTCGCCCACAGCGACCTCCCGCCGCGGCTCAATCACTTCGCCGCGGTGATCCTCCAGCAGCTGATCTTCGGGGCGATCGCGATCGCGGTGGCCAATTGGGGCGGCGTCACCCTGCTGCCATCGGCGCTGCCGTCCGCCGTCGACTGGGCCATGGGGGGAGCGTTCCTGGCGACCGCGGTCGCCTGGTCCGAGCCACAGTGGCAGCAGGCCATCCGGGAGCGCGATCGTCGGGTCCATCTGGTGGCGCCGAGGCTGCCGAGCGAGCGCGTCCTCTGGGCTGGCGTCGCCAGCGCCGCCGGGGTGTTCGAAGAGATCGCTTACCGGGGCGTTCTGTTCGCGATCTTGCAGTCGTGGACCGGTTCGGGAGTGGCGGCGGCCGCCATCGCGGCGACCGCTTTCGGCGCCGCCCACCTGGTCCAGGGCCGCAAGGCGTCTGGGTACGTGGTCGTCATCGGCCTCGGCTTCCACGCCCTGGTCTGGGCAACCGGCGGTCTCGTGGTGGCCATCGCGGTCCACATCGCCTTCGATCTCATCGCCGGCTACCGGATTGCCCACCTTGCCGACGAGGCCGGCCTCCCCCTCGAAGCGCCGTCGGTCGCTATCGGTTCGCCCGCTCGAACTCCTTCATGAAGGCCACCAGGGCCTCGACGCTGGTTCGGGGACAGGCGTTGTAGATGCTGGCCCGCATCCCACCGACCGACCGGTGGCCCTTGAGGCCCGCCATCCCCCGCTTCTCCGCCTCGGCGCAGAAGGCGTTCTCCAGCGCTTCGGTCGGCGCTCTGAAGCAGACGTTCATCAACGAGCGGCTCCCGGCCGCCGCGGTACCTCGGAAGAAAGACGACTGATCGAGAAAGTCGTACAGCAGGCGGGCCTTCGCTTCGTTCCGCTCGGCCATGGCGGCGAGCCCGCCGGTTTCGCGGATCCAGTCGAGCACCCGCCCCACCAGGTAGATCGCCAAGGTAGGCGGGGTGTTGTGGAGCGACTTCTCCTTGGCGTAGACCCGATACTGGAGCATGGTGGCGATCGAGCTGGGCCCGAGTTCCACCAGATCGTCCCGGACGATCACCATCACGATGCCGGATGGGCCGAGGTTCTTCTGCGCCCCGGCGTAGATCAGACCGTACTTCGAGACGTCGATCGGCCGCGAGAACATGTCGCTCGAGGTGTCGGCCACCAGCGGCACCCCAGCGGGCACCGGGGGCTCGGCACGCCACTGGGTTCCGAAGATCGTGTTGTTGGTGGTCAGATGGACGTAGACGGGCTGGTCGGAATAGCGGATTTGCCCCGGGTCGGGGATCTCGGAGTAGTTGCTCGCCTCGCCGGTCAGGGCAACGTGCGTGGTCCCGAACTTCTTGGCCTCTTTGAGGGCCTTCTCCGACCAGGCGCCCGTCACCAGGTAGTCGGCGGTTCGGCCGGGGCTGAGCAAGTTCATCGGCACCATCGCGAACTGCTGGGTCGCCCCGCCCTGAATGAAGAGCACCCGGTAGTTGTCCGGAATCCGAGCCAGCTCCCGCGCCGACGCCTCGGCCTCCGCGATGATCTTCTCGAAGAGTTTGCCGCGATGGCTGTGCTCCATGATGCCCATGCCGGAGCCGCCGATGTCCCAGATGTCCCGCTGGGCCTGCTGGAGCACCGGCTCCGGGAGGACACCCGGGCCCGCGTTGAAGTTGTGGATCCGCACGCTAACTCCTGATCGGACTCAAGTCCACGCTGATGACGTTGTCGTTGCCTCGGGCGATCTCCGCCAGCGCCGCCCCGCTCGGCGCCCCGGAGACGTGGATCCGGGCGCTGGCGGCCTCGGCGCCGTGGTAGGCGATGTTCTCGACTTCCTCGACGTTGATCTTTTCGTCGACCAACACCTTGAAGACGTGAGCCAGCACGCCGGGACGGTTTCGGTGTCGGACCGACAGCACGTGGGTCGCGGAACTCTTGGCCAACCGATTGACGCAGTGGAGTGCCACCCCGGTCTGGAGGTAGTGCTGGACGATCCGAATGACCTCATGGGCGATGGCGGTTTGCGCCTGGTCCGTCGACGCGCCGACGTGATGGGTGCCATACACCCCCGCCGCCTTGGCCACGGCGGAATCGAAGCTCCCCTTGCCGGTGCCGGGCTCTCCCTGGTAAACGTCGAGCCCGCAGCGGATCCTCTTGGCAACGATGGCTTCGAGGAGCGCCGGTTCGTCGACGATCGACCCGCGCGAGGTATTGATCAGATAGGCACCTGGCTTCATCGCTCCGAGGAACTCGGCATTCACCAGGTGCTTGGTGTCGGCCGTCGAGGCGACGTTGATCGTGACCGCATCCGCCAGCCGGGCCACGTCGAGCGGCGTTTCGGCATAGTGGATTCCGAGCCGTTCGCAGTCGTCGATGGTCAGCTGCCGAGACCAGGCGATCACCTGCATCCCGAACGCCTTCGCCCGGCTGGCGATCTCCCGCCCGATCTGGCCCAGTCCCACGATACCAAGGGTCCGACCGTGAAGCCCTCGCGCCTTGGAGTACTCGCCTTTGCTCCATTCGCCGCGCCTGAGCTCGATGACCTGATCGGGGATTCGTCGATCGACCGACAGGAGCAAACCCATGACCAGCTCGGCCACGGCGATCGAGTTCTTCCCGGGGCAGTTCGCCACGAAGATCCCGAGTCGCGACGCCGCCGCGACGTCGATCGTGTCGATCCCGGCGCCGGCCCGGATCACCAGGGCCAGCCGAGGCGCCTGCTCGAGCACCACCTGGGAGATTTTCTTGCTCCGGACCACCAGGATCTTGGGATCCACCTCGCGAATCACCGCCGGCAATTCGTCCAACTTGATGTCGGGGCGTTCGATGACCTCGCAACCGAGGTCTTTGAGTCCGTCCACGCCGACTCGTTCGAACTTGTCGGCGACCAGCACACGTGTCATCGCGATGGAATCAGTCGAGGGTGTGAACGAAGAGACCGCTCTTGAGCTTGGGCTCGAACCAAGTGGTCTTGGGGGGCATGATGCCACCGCCGTCGGACACCGCCATGACCTGCTCGATGCTGACGGGATGCAACGCGAACGCGATTGCCATTTCGCCGGAGTCGACCCGGCGCTCCAATTCCTTCAGGCCGCGAATACCGCCGACGAAGTCGATCCGCTTGTGGGCCCGGAGGTCGCCGATCCCGAGAATCGGGTTGAGGACCCGGTCGTAGAGCAGCTCCGCGTCGAGTGACTTGATCGGGTCGTTGTCGAGGACGGTGATCGGGTCGAGTTCCAGCCGATACCACTGGCCCGCCAGATAGATCCCGAAGACCCAGGGACGTTCCGGCTCCGGTGACTCCGTCTTGACCAGGGTGCCAAGGGTCGCCAGCTGCTCCAGAATGTCGCCGGGCGACCGCCCCCCGAGATCGCGAACGACCCGGTTATAGGGCAGGATCTTGAGCTGCGAGGCCGGGAACAGCACCGCGAGAAACCAGTTGTACTCCTCGAGCCCGGAGTGCCGGGGATTCGAGGCCCGCCGCTCTTGCCCGGCGCGCCAGGCGCTCGCCGAGCGGTGATGACCGTCCGCGACGTAGGCGCAGGAGACCCGCCGAAAGGCGTCGAGGTAGGCCTCGGCGTTCTTGACCCGCCAGACCCGGTGGCGCACCCCATCCGTCGACGAGGTGAAGTCGTAGAGCGATTTCGCCCTGGTCTCGGCCGCGTTGAGGCGATCGAGGAATGGCTGGCCATGATAGGTCAGGAAGACCGGCTCGGCATTGGCATTGAGGACGAGGACGTGCTTGGTTCGGTCGTCCTCCTTGTCCTTCCGGGTCCGCTCGTGCTTCTTGATCACGTCCTGCTCGTAATCGTCGATATGAACGCACCCGACCAGGCCGATCTGCGACCGGTTGAACATGGTCAGCTCGTACAAATACAGTGACGGCTCCCGCTCCTGGATCAAGGTACCGTCCAGCATGAACGCCTTGAGATTGTCACGGGCCTTGAGGTAAATCCGCTCGTCGTACTGATCGACGCCTTCAGGCAGATCGATATCCGACCGGCCGACGTGCAGGAAGCTGAACGGGTTGCCGTGGGCCAACGCGACCGCTTCCGCCCGATCGACGACGTCGTACGGCGGAGCCGCCACACGCGGGGCGATCGCGGGATCGGGACGCCAGGCCCGAAAGGGCTTGATCCGAATGCCACCCTCCAAGCGCAACTTCGTGGAAACAAACGGGATACGGGCTCTCCCGAACCTGGCATCCTAGCCACCAAATGGCCGTCGCGTCAAGGGACCCCGGCCCGGTGGAACCGCCTGGTCATCGGGACAGCGAATCGAAGGTAGCGGCTCGGACGGCCGCCGAGTCGGCAATGTCGAGTGCCTTGTTGATTCCGGTGGCACCGGGGAGGCCCGACTTGCCGATCGCCTCCTGGCGGGCCCGGGTCGAGAGCGTGTCCGCCGCGACCGATGGCTTGGCATCACCGCCGCAGCCAGCGGCGACGATCGTTGCGCCGAGACAGAGCAGCGTCGCTTTCATGGCGCATCCTCCGCGACGAACGCGAGGCGGCGGCCGTCGGGACTCAGCGCCAACCGCGAGATCCCTTTGACGCTCGGCACCGTGGCGACGGTCTTCCAATCGCCGTCGACCCCCGGCCGGTAGCGGATCAGCGTCGATCCGGAGGCGGCCAGCAAGGAACGATCCGGCAGCCAGACGAAGTAGTCGGCGCCTTGGGGCAGCCGGACGATCGGCGTCATCGCTCCATTCGCCACCTCGACCCGGACCGCCCACCACTCACCCGCCGCGGCCCGGTGGCTCACCGCGATGGCCGGCTCGCCCGGGACCCGCTGGAGGGCCCGGCCGATATCGGCGAGCAGCACCCGCCCGGCTCCGGTCCTGGTGTCCGCAACCCGGAGCGTCGGCGGCGACCCGAGGACGAACACCCCAACGGTGGTCGGGTCGAGCCAGGTCTGATAGCCCACCGGTTTGATCCGCTCCAGCAACAACCGGGGCGCGCCAGCGCTCAACGGAAAACCCCAGAGCCGCTGGGTCGAATCGAGTTCCACTCGGATCACCGAGATCTCCCGCCCGCCCGGGATCACGGTGGCCGAGTACTCGCTTTCGGCGGTCTCGGTGAACGGCCTGGTCTGACCGTTGGCCAGATCGACGCGAAAAATGTCGGCCTGGGTGGTTCCGCCGGGACCACCCCCGCGAACGGAGGTGTAGAAGAGCGAGCGGCCGTCGGGCGAAAACGCCGGCTGGTTGTCGTACCCCGGTCTTCGCGTCAGGTTGGTCGCCGGGCCGATCGAGAGCGCCGCTCCGCGGCGCTCGAGACTCACCAGGAACACGTCGGTGCCTGGTGGCGGCTGGGTCGCCAACAGCGCCAGAAGCCAAACCGCCATCGTTGCTCACTCGGGAGGGACGCAGTAACGTTAGCGGCGTCCTCCCTCTGACCCAAGACCGCGAATGACCGATTCTCTACGCGCCCTGGCCCAGCGGCGCTGGCGGGTAGCGATCAGCCTGACCGTCGCGATGGTGGCGGTCTACTTCGGGTTCATCACCCTGATCGCTTTCAACAAACCCCTGCTCGGCCGGCTGCTCGCGCCTGGCCTGTCGCTCGGCATCCTGCTTGGCGCGGCCGTCATCGTGGCGTCCTGGCTGCTCACGGCCATCTACGTCCGTTGGGCAAACGCGGTCTACGACGCCGACCTCCAGCGGCTTCGCTCGACCGAGCCGGAGGACACCGCGTGATCCAGACCGCGCCGGACACGGCCATCGGCCAGTCGAACCCGGTCGCGATCGGGTTCTTCTTCGCCTTCATCGGGGTCACCTTCGCCATCACCTATTGGGCCGCCCGCAGAACCAGAACGACGGATCAGTTCTACGCCGCCGGGCGCTCGATCTCCGCCGGTCAAAATGGCTGGGCGCTCGCCGGCGACTACATGAGCGCCGCGTCGTTCCTCGGAATAGCCGGGCTGGTCTCGACCACCGGATTCGACGGCTTGATCTACTCGACCGGCTGGCTGGTCGGCTGGCCAGTGGTGTTGTTCCTGATCGCCGAGCCGCTTCGCAACCTCGGCCGCTATACCTTCGCCGACGTGGTCGCCCTGCACCGGCGCCAACGCCCGGTCCGCATCGCGGCCGCCATCGGCACCCTGGCCACCGTGATCTTCTACCTGATCGCCCAGATGGTCGGGGCCGGCGGGCTGATCAAGCTCATGTTCGGTTTGAGCTACGAGGCCGCCATCGTCATCGTCGGCTCGGTAATGATCCTCTACGTCCTGGTCGGCGGGATGATCGCCACGACCTGGGTCCAGATCGTCAAGGCGGTCTTGCTCTTGGGAGGCGCGTTTCTCCTCGCTCTCTTGGTGCTGGCCCGGTTCGGCATGAACCCGGCGGCGCTGTTCGCCGCGGCCGCCGAGCGGTATGGTGCCGGCGTTCTCTCCCCCGGGCAGCAGGTCTCCAACCCGCTCGATGCCATCTCGCTCGGCATGGCCCTGATGTTCGGCACCGCGGGGCTGCCGCACATCCTGATGCGGTTCTTCACCGTCCCCGACGCCAAGGCGGCCCGCACCTCGGTGTTCTATGCCACCGGGCTGATCGGCACCTTCTACCTCCTCACCTTCGTGCTCGGCTTCGGCGCGATGGTATTGGTCGGGCCGGAGACCATCCGGGCGGTCGATCGGGGCGGCAACATGGCGGCCCCGCTCCTGGCCGAGGTGCTCGGTGGGACGCCGTTCCTCGGGTTCATCGCGGCGGTGGCCTTCGCCACCATCTTGGCGGTGGTGGCCGGGCTCACCCTATCCGGAGCCGCCGCCCTCTCGCATGACCTCTGGGTCAACGTGGTCCGCGGCGGCCACGCCGGGGCCGAGGAGGAACTCCGGATTGCCCGCGCCGCGACCGTCCTGCTCGGGATCGTGGCGGTCGCGCTCGGGATCACCTTCAAGGGTCAGAACGTCGCCTTCATGGTGTCGCTGGCGTTCGCGATCGCCGCGAGCGGCAACTTCCCCGCGCTCTGTCTCGCCGTGTTCTGGCGGAAGGCCACCACCACCGGCCTCCTCGCGAGCATGGTGCTCGGCACCGTCACCACCCTGGTCTTGATTTACCTGTCGCCCACCATTCAGATCGACATCCTGGGCCGGCCGGCCGCTTGGTTCCCGCTCAAGAACCCAGCGCTGATTACGATTCCGCTCTCGTTCGTTGCCGGGGTCATCGGGTCGCTCGCGACTCAGAAATCGGCGCGGTCCGAGCTCGATTCGTTCCCAGCCAGGGAGCGGCGGATGCTTCGGGGCGAGGGTTGACCGGACTGGTGATCGACGACGTCGGCGACCTCGCGACCAAAGCGGATGGCATGCGGCGGGCGATTCAACAGGTCGCGACGGCGATGCCGGCGGCCCGGCTGTTCAATACCAGGGGCCGCACCAGGCACTCTCATCGTCTCAGGCGAAGGTCAACGCCGCCCGCGCTGTCAACCTTGATATCGACCGCCGCTCCCGGTCTATCGAGCCCGGTGATAGTGACGCCACCGAAGCGCGCAGCCCCGTCACCGATGGTGGCGGGCGGCCGAGTCCTCTGAATCAGCGACCTAGTCGCATCGGCAAGAACGCCGACTGCGACAAGAAAGGCGACGATTTGAAAGCCTGCGAGAAAGCGACGCCGGGGCTGGTAGACATTGTAGTTGTCATACTGTGCGATCGAGCTGACGACATTCATTAGATAAAGCCACCCCAGCAGCAGACTGACCGCGAGACTGCCTAGCGACCAGAAAACTGCTCGCTTGGTGAACGGGGCATCGCCCGCGAAGATCAAGCCAATCACAAATGCGACACCCGCCGCCGCAAGGCCGAGGAATTCCTTCGCAACGTCGACGCTGTATTGGCAGGCATCCTTATGCTTTTGGTCGTTCGCGGCTGGCAAGGTCATTGGTGCCTCAACAGAAGGGCCAGAAGTCGCAGAATTTGCGGACGTACGCTAGCGCGACGTCAACTTCCAGAATGGTATCACGCCCCGCTTTCTGACCGATACCTGCTGCATTCCCAATGAGGGCATTCAGGGAGGCTACCGCAAAGCGCTCGCCACGTTGCTCTGGAACGGAGCGCCTGAGCTCAAGGTCGTAGTTGCGGCGGCCGGCCGTATCTAGGAAACGAATCAACATTCGCGGAATCGCAGGCTCGTACGTGCGCATCCGCGCTTCGACAACTGCTTGCTGGACAAGTTGAGGTAGCCGGGTGCGAAAGGCTGGGCTGAGGAGAAAATCAGGGGCCGGCACGGGGTTTGCCCTCCCATAAACGTATGACTGAAGATCGCCTGCGGGAGGTGGCTGTCAAGAACGAGGCTTTGGCCACCAACGAGTCAGGCCATCGCGGGTGACGCCTAACGATCAATGCTTCAGCGGCGGGCGCCGCATCGGAGCTGAGCAGCCGCGCCATCCTCCAACCAACATTGGGACGCGGCCGCGACTCGGCATGCGGAGGCCGGGGCGCTCGTCCGTTTGCAAGCATGGGTTAGCCGGCGCGAGCCTCAGTCGTCGGCACCGGCGTTGCGGTGTCGAAGTCGGCGCTCGCCGCGCTACCCCGACCCCGCCGCACATCGCGTTCGTCGAAGGGGCCGAGGAGGGTGTCGTGGTACACGATGTTCCAGAGGCTGTCGGCAATCTCCTCGAAGCCGACGTACGGTGGTCCAGAGCCTGACTGAGGAAGTGCTGGCCGGAGTGCAGACGGAAAGCCCCGGCCCCGCTCGAGGAAACCGACGACGGAAACTGGTCTATCTCCTGCCCCGGCACCCGCCCAGCGAAACCGAGCCCGCTCCCTCAGCGACTCGCGAGGCCGCCGGCGATCTCGCCGCCATCGATGATGACGGGATGTCCGGTGATGTAGGGCGCCTCGTCGGAGGCGAGAAAGGCGAACAGCGCGGCGATTTCGCCGACCGCCGCATGACGCCGGAGGGGTATTTTCGCGTTGACCGCCGCCTTCATCTCTGGCGTGTACTCGGCTTCTTGCATCGGCGTCCAGACGTACCCGGGACACACGGCGATCACCCGGATGGTCGGCGCCAGCTCCAGCGCCATCGTGCGGGTGAGTTCGATCACCCCGGCTTTCGCGGCATTGTAGTCGGCATACCGCGGGTAGCCGTTCATGCCCGACGTGGACCCCATGTTGATGATGACGCCGCCGTTTCCCGCGAGCATCCGCCTGGCCGCCTGTTGGGCCACGTAAAACACTCCGTCGAGATCGACGCTCATCACCTTGCGCCATTCCGCGGGCGTGATGTCCATGAAGTCGTGGCGCAGGCTGATCCCGGCGTTGTTGATGACCACGTTCACCTCGCCCAGCAGCTCGTCGAGACGCCGGAAGGCGGCGTCCACCGACGCCGCGTCCGCGACGTCGGCGTTGACGACCCCAGCAAGATCCGGATGCCGGTTGCGAAGGGCTTGGCCACCGGCCTCGTCGCAGTCGATCACCGCGACGCGAGCGCCTTCCTGCAGGAACCGCTCCACGGTCGCCGCGCCGATCCCACTCGCGCCGCCGGTGATCACGACCCGCTTGTCGATCAAGCCTTTCATGATGTTCCCATCGATTGGTGTTTGGCTCAGTCGGCGATTCCGCCGCCGTCCACCACCAGGACCGCGCCGGTCATGAACGACGAATCGTCCGAGGCGAGAAAGAGCGCCGCGCGCGCCAGCTCCAATGGGGTTCCGACCCGGCCGAGCGGACGATTGGCGGCCCCTTTCATGTACTCCGCATAGCTCATTCGCCGAGCCTCGGCGTCGACCGCCAGCATCGGGGTCTCGACGTCGCCGGGGCAGAGACAGTTCACCCGAATCCCTTGCTTCCCGTGATCGATCGCCATCGCCTTGGTCATCACGACGAGCCCACCTTTGGCGGCGCAATAGGCGACGGCGTCGTCGCCGCCCTGGATGCCCCACCCTGACGCCTGGTTGATGATCACGCCTCGTCGCTGGGCGATCATCGTTGGCAACGCGTACTTGGACATCAGCCACGATCCCTTGAGGCTCGAGTCGATCGTCGCGTCCCACTCCTCTTCCGTGCAGTCGACAGCGTTATGCGGATGGAATACGCCCGCGTTGTTGAAGAGAATGTCGAGCCTGCCACCGAAGGCCCGCAGGGTCTCCGCGACGACCCGCTGGCAGTCGCCAGGAACCCGGACATCTGCTCGGACGAAGACGGCGGTGCCGCCGGCCGCCGCGATGGCCGCGACCACTCTCTTGCCACGCGCGTCGTCGCGGCCGGTCACCGTCACCCGGGCGCCTTCTTCGGCGAAGAGCAGAGCCGATGCCTCGCCGATGCCGGAAGTGGCGCCGGTGATGATGGCGACGCGATCGGTGAGTTTCATCGTGAGCATCCTGATCGGGCTCGACGGGTTGCCCGGTTCGCCTCGAATGGTCGGGGTCGGGAAACGTTGCCCGTGGGCTCGGCTGTCGGCATGAGTTCGTCTCCAAGGTCACGGTTGCTTGTCATCAGGGGTGGCGCGCCGGCGCGACCGAGCCGCCGCGGGGCCGCCCCTGTCTGCCGCCGATTCCCCTGGGTGGCGATTCTCCCAAACCCGTGGACGACCCCGGAGCGTGGGGCCGCGGGCTCGACCAACGGACCCCTGGGCGAAGCAGATCATCCAGCGGCGGCCCAGCGGACGGTTCCCGTGGGCGGCCCCGCCCAAGCCAACCCGCTGCCGCTGCGCGCCACCCCGGATCGCGCCTCGAATGCGGCCGATCGACTGGCGAGGAGCTCGCCGACCCCGCCCACCTCAATTGACTTTGGAGAACCAGGACCACCTAACGCATCGGCGTTCTGCGGCGGGCGCCTTCGATGAATCGATCGGCCGCGCCGTCCATCGACCAAAGTAAGGGCGCGGCCGCGACTTGGGAACCTGGAGACCGTCGCGCCCGTCCACGGCAACGCCTGGCTAGCCGGCAACGACGCAACGAGCGGCCTTAGCCCCACCGAAGGCGCGAATTCTCTTCCTGAAGGCTCCCTAGCTCTCGGATCGTCCTGTCCCTGCGCTCTTGGTGGCGAGGGCGAGCCAATTGGGCATCGGGCGGTTCCGTTCAGGTGGCGGCCCGGGGAAGATACCCGTCGGAGCCGTCAGGAACGAGCCGGTGCGGGGAGCGGAGGGGCTCCCCCCGCTACGCCAGGATCCGGTACACCTCTCGACGAGCGACGGGTGAGCAGTGTTGGGAGGAGCAGCAAGATCACGACTTGCCTACGCCCATGCGCGCCGGAGTGAACTCCTCAAATCGGTAGGCTGACATCCTCACTGGTCCGGTCATGAACCTCGATGTCGGCAGGCGTCCGAAGGTCGCGCTTGCGCATGGAACCATTTCACATCATCACGGAACCCCCGGGTGGATGTTCTGGTTGTGATGGAAGACATTATCGGGGTCGTACCTGCGCTTCACGCCAACAAGCCGGGCGTAAAGGGCGTCGCCGTACGCCTCGCGGACCCGACCAGGGTCTTCGTCTCCGCCGAGGAAGTTGACATAGACGCCTTCGCGGAAGGGGTCGAGGGCGGCGAAGAACCCCCTCGCCCAGGCAGTGTCCCGGTCGCCGAAGTCCTCGCGGGGCCGCCACACGGCGTCGAGGGTGATCGCGTGCGACGCCTGCCGGCCTCCGAACGCCGTCCCGCCCTCGGCCACTCGGCTCACCGCGCCCTTCAGATGGAACATCGCGACGTAGGACCGGGGCGACCGGCAGGAGAACGCGTGCCCGACGAGTACGTCGATGAGGTCGTCGCGAAGCTCGGGGAGGTGGGTGGACTTCCAGTAGTAGTTCCACCCGTGGACGACGGTCGAGTCGAGCGCGCTCTGGTGTCCTGCCTCAGTTGAAATGTGACTCCTAACCCCTCCAACTTTGGAGGAGGAGGAGTCCATGAGTCGATCCACGAGCCGTGCTCGCCGCCCATTCACCGCTGAGGAGAAGGCCACCATTCTCCGA
>Ga0194132_10000234_pt1 | contig 114216 bp, 116 predicted proteins | sample TA2KigOf80mmetaG_FD_148612 | JGI IMG/M metagenome (GOLD analysis project Ga0194132, IMG submission 148612) | Freshwater microbial communities from Lake Tanganyika, Tanzania - TA2015054 Kigoma Offshore 80m | ecosystem: Environmental > Aquatic > Freshwater > Lake | place: Tanzania: Lake... | reverse complement strand
TCAAGCCCGCTTTCAAGCGGAAATGGATCCCCTTGGTACTCTGGCTACCGATCATGTTGCGAACCACGGAAAGGGGACCCCTTCCGGTGCCAGGATCAAAGAGCGCCATTTCTCGGGCGCGGAAGAGGTAGGGGTTGTGGGCAGGGTCACACGGAACCGCGGCCGTCGCGCCCGTCGTAAGAAGATCGATCAGATGCACTGGCCACGCGAGGGGCGTATCGATTGCAATCGTGATCTGATTTCCGGCTATCGGTTTCACTCCGCAGAGATCAAGGACCGCGTCGACTAGTTCGCGCCCGGCAAGCGTAACGAGTTTTTCCCGCAGATTGCCCCGCCACGGCTCGCCAATAATTCTCAGCTTATGGCCTGACCCAGCGAGCAAACACACGGCGTCGCGACTTTTGGGATTGCGATCGCAATTCCACCCTCCGACGTCCCATCCAAGAAAAAACTCGCCCATCGCGATTACACACTATAGTTGATAAACTCAGAGTATGTATTCCGCTGACCTCTGCGCATGGACATGCGCAGACTCGTCGGCAGGAACGTGAGGCGGGCGAGGCAGAAAAAGGGGCTGACCCAGGAACAGTTCGCGGAACTGTCGGGTTTCAGTCAGCAGTACATCAGCAGCCTGGAACAGGGCCGGCGGAACCCGACCATCGTGACGATCTACGAGCTGGCGACGGCGCTAGGCGTCAGCCATATAGAATTGGTGAAGCCACGATAGCAAGGGCGCCCGAGGAACCACTGCAACGAAATCGCGCACGTTACCCGCCCGTTAGAGGCAATCAATGACTGATCACAAGGTCGAGTTTGACGATCCGTCGATTCCTGAGTTTCGGTACTGGGATAGCTTCGGTCGATTCTCGAAGCGAGTGCAACAGGGTGCACGGCATATTCTTGCCGAAATAGACAGGGCGTTTCTAGACACGGTTCTAGCGACGTCGACACGCCGAAAGATAAATTTGAAGCCAAATCACCCCTTGTTTCGAGCGCGCAAGGGTTTTGTTCGGCGACCGGTATATGACGAGGAGAGAATTGCCTATGAAGAACCTGCGCCATTTGGCCGCGATGAGATGAAACCGCTCGAAGATCGGTCGCCGGAAGGACGCGTCAATCCGAAGGGAGTGCCCGTACTTTATCTGTCGACGACGCGGGAAACAGCGATGTCGGAAATTCGTCCGTAAATTGGTGACTACATCTCACTTGGACAATTCCACACCGCTCGCGAGTTAGTTCTAATGAACTGCTCAAAACATCACGCCGAGAGTCCAGCCGAGCACCTTTTTTTCGGTAGAAACTCAACCCCAGAAGAACGCGAGCGGGCCGTGTGGGCGGCAATCGACAGGTCGTTTTCTAGCCCCGCCAACGCGGCGGAGGACACATCAGAATATCTTCCAACCCAAATCCTCGCTGAGCTTTTCCGAAAGGAAGGCTTCGATGGGATCCTCTACAAGAGCAAATTCGGCGAGAAGGGGTTCAATGTGGCTCTATTCAAACTCTCCGATGCGCGACTTGTCATGTGTGAACTCAATGAACTGAAGGAGGTCCAATACAAGTTTGAGATGGCGGGCAACCCGTACCTTGTCGCTGACCCAGACACGACCAAACAAGAAAATAGAACGTAACTGACCGCATAACGGGGCGCATCGCTGGCTAGTACGACCCTAACCTGTAACCAGGAAGTAACCGCGGCCTTCCAGCACTTGTCAGCGGGCGCCAGAAATATCCGTCCCAATGGCCAAGAGACCCCTTGGAGCGCGCGGATTTCGGCCATCTTTTGAGTTGGGAGAACTGGAGCGGGCGATGAGATTCGAACTCACGACCCTAACCTTGGCAAGGTTATGCTCTACCCCTGAGCTACGCCCGCAACCGGTTCAGGGGCGCACACATACTGCCAAGAAGCCGGATTGGCAAGATTTCCCAGCAGGTCCAGGGCGCGACACGCCGACCAATCCGGGCCAAGCGCCTCAACGCAGCGGGAAACGGACAGGCGACATGCCGAACTGGCGGAACCACCAGCCCGTGTAGCGGCGCAACTAGTTGAGGTCGTGTTGAAGCTGCGCCACCAAAATGAGAAACCGCGTGGGCACCCCATCGTCGTCCTCGTCACTGACGAGCGTGAGAAATGCGCTGCGTCCTGGCGGTTCGTGATTCGGTGCGATCAGGCCGTGGTGCGGCGCTGCGCAACAGAGATCGAACCAATCGTTGAACGCGTCGGCCCGAGCCGGAACCGCGTACGACAACCAAAGGGCCAACAGAGCCCAACACCCCATCCGTTTCATCGCTCGCCCCCAAACGAGTCGATCGCCGCGGCCGCCGCCCCTGACCGCTACGAACTACGTTAAACTTCGCCGCGTAGCGTATAGATTCCTCTAGTCGATTCCGAGTCCCTATGAATCAGGATGAAGTAAGGTTAACGGACCTATTGGGTCGACTCGGGATCGCCACCACTACTTATCGGCACCCGCCGGTTTTCACCGTCGAAGAAAATCGGCGGCACCGGGGATCGCTTCCCGGCGGACATTGCAAATGCCTGTTCCTCGCCGACAAACACGAGCGACTTTGGCTGGTCGTTGCGCTCGAAGACCAACGCCTCGACCTCAAGATGCTCGCCAAACAGCTCGACGCTGGGAGGTTCTCGTTCGGTAACGCGACGCTGCTGCATGAGGTGCTGGGCGTGGTGCCCGGCGCAGTGACCCCGTTCGCCGCGATGAACGACGGTACGAGGCGCGTCCGGATCGTGCTCGATCGCACCATGTTGAACCACCGGCCGCTTCACTACCACCCGCTCCACAACGCGGCGACAACGGCCATTGCGCCGGAGGATCTCGTCCGGTTTCTCGAGGCTGTCGGGCACCCGCCGCTGGTTGTTGAACTGCCAACGGCTGGCGAAGCCGGTAGAAAACCGGCACCCCAGTAGCTATGTTCTGGGCGGGCCCGCTACGCCGCACGGTGCAGGCGGACCCCAATGGACGAGTTCAGGAAAGCGAGTATGGCGGAGCCCCTCATCGGTCAGGCGTCCGTGGCGCCGGATATCATCAAGGACAGCGACACACGCAACTTCGTCGCCGACGTCATCCAAAAATCACGCGAGACGCCGGTCATCGTCGATTTCTGGGCGCCGTGGTGCGGGCCCTGCAAGACCCTGGGTCCGATCATCGAGAAGGTGGTCAAGGCGGCAGGCGGCAAAGTGCGTCTCGTCAAGATCAACATCGACGACAACCCGCAACTCGCCCAGCAACTGCAAATTCAGTCGATCCCGGCGGTCTACGCGTTCCACCAGGGCCAACCCGTCGACGGCTTCGTCGGTGCGCTGCCTGAGAGCCAGGTCAAGGCCTTCATCGAGCGCCTGACCGGCACGATCGGACCCTCGCCCGTGGAACAGGCGCTGGAGGCTGCCAAAGCCGCGGTCGCGGCCAACGATCACGGCGCCGCCGCCAACATCTTCGGCCAGGTCCTGCGCCATGAACCGGGCAATCCCGTGGCGCTCGCCGGGCTCGCGCGTTGCTATCTGGCGCGCAAGGACGTCGCCAATGCCAAAAAGACCCTGGCGCTGACGCCCAAAGAGCATGCCGATCACCCCGATGTGGCCGCGGCCAAAACGGCACTACAGCTTGCCGAAGACCTGGCCCAAAAGGCGGGCGATCTCGGCAAGTTGTCGGCCGCTGTCGCCGCCAATCCAACGGATCTCAAGGCGCGTTTCGACCTCGGCAATGCTCAGTTGGCCGGTGGCGACCACGCGGCCGCGATCGACTCCTTCCTCGACGTCATCAAGCGCAACAACGCTTGGAACGAGGGTGCTGCCCGCGCCCAACTGATCAAGATCTTCGAGGTGCTCGGGCCCAAGCACGAACTCACGACCAGCGGTCGGCGGCGCCTTTCGGCGATCCTGTTCTCATGACCGAACGCCGGGCCGCATCGAGCCAGGAGCTTCCGTCCTCGATCGGCCTGTTCCCGCTTCCGGGCATCTTGCTTTTGCCCGGCGCCAATCTGCCGTTGCACATCTTCGAGCCGCGCTACCGCGACCTCGTGCGTGATGCGCTCGGCCGCGGCCGGCTTATCGGAATGATTCAGCCGCTCGATCCGGAGGATCGCTCGCCTGCACCCGCTCTCTATCCCGTCGGCTGCGTCGGGCGCATGACGTCGTTCCGGGAAACCGAGGATGGACGCTTCTACATCTCGCTCACGGGGGTCAGCCGATTTCGCATCGTCCGCGAGTTGGCCGCCGACACGCTCTATCGCCAGGCCGACGTGAGCTGGGCAGGGTTCGCCAAGGACCTCAACGATCAAGAGGATGTCGTCATCGACCGGGAGCAACTGATGCCGGTGTTGCGCGAGTTCTTCCGCCAACACACGGTCAAGGTCGACTGGGACGCGCTCGCCCAGGTTCCCAACCACGCCCTGGTGCGCTCGCTCGCCATGACCTGCCCGTTTGCGCCGCGCGAGCGCCAGGCGCTGCTCGAGGCGGCGTCTTGGACCGAGCGCGGCACGATGATCCTGACGCTGCTGCAAATGGCGGTTCGCCAGACCGGTGGCAGCGAAAAAACCGTGCTGCAGTAGCGAGAAGGTGTGCCATGGCCGAGCCGGCCGACGTCGACCCCAAGTTGCTCGAAATCCTGGTCTGCCCGCTGACCAAGCAGCCCCTGCGCTACGATCGCGCCAAGCAAGAGCTGATCAGCGATACCGCGAGGCTCGCCTACCCGATTCGCGACGGCATTCCCATCATGTTGGTCGAGGAAGCGCGCAAGCTCGACGAGGATTCGCCCGTCGGCCGATGAGCGCCGCGCCGCCGCAACCGACCGAAATCCGCTACGTCACCCGTGAAAAGACGTTGCACGTGACGTTCGACGACGGCGTGTGTTTCGCACTCGCCGCCGAATACCTGCGGGTCGAGAGTCCCTCGGCCGAGGTTCAAGGTCACAACCCCTCGGAAAGAATCCTCGTCCCCGGCAAGCGCTATGTCTCGATCACGGCCGTCGAGCCGATCGGCAACTACGCCGTGCGCCTGGTGTTCAACGACGGTCACGATACGGGACTCTACTCCTGGTCCTATCTTTACGAACTTGGCCGTGATCATGGCGTGCGTTGGCCACGCTATATCGACGCAATCGAAGCTCGCAACCTGTCACGGGAACTCGGGTAGGCGACGCCGGGCCCTACGGGCCGACAATGGCTAAGGCGATTCGCCGCGCGCCAGGCTCGGCAGGTTGCCGCCCGAGCCGCGGGCGTAGCCCATGAAGGCACGCTTCACGCCAGGCAGTCGATCGACCGCCGCGAGGCCCAGGCCGCGGAGACCACGCAACCAAAGCCGGTCGTTCGAGAACAGACGGTTGAGCCCGTCGGTCGCGGCGAACATCGCAAGATTGGCGCCCCGTCGCTGTCGCTCATAGCGCTCGAGCACATCGCGGGCGCCGAGGTCCTCGCCCCGTCGTCGGGCGTCGACCAGCACATCGAGCAGCGTCGCCGCGTCTCGAAACGCGAGGTTGAGATTTTGTCCGGCGAGCGGATGCAGCGTGTGTGCCGAATCGCCGAGAAGCGCGAGTCGGGGCGCCACGTAGCGACGCGCCAAACGCAGCCGTAGTGGGTAGGACCAGATCGGACCGCTGGATTCGACGGTGCCGAGGAAATCTCCGAAGCGGGTCCGCAGTTCGCGATCGAAATCCGGGCGCTCGAGCGCGAGGAGTGCCCGCGCGGTTTCCGGTTGTTCGACCCAGACCAGCGACGAGCGGTTGCCGCGGAGCGGCAGGATCGCGAACGGCCCGGGCGCCCGGAAGTGTTCGTGGGCGATGCCGCGATGCGGGCGTTCGTGGACGACGGTGGTCACGATGGCGATCTGTCCATAATCCCACTTCGTGACGGCAATCCCCGCCCGCGTGCGTAGCGGGGAATTGGCGCCGTCGGCCGCGACGATGAGCGGGGCGCGCAGTCGACGACCGTCGGCGAGGGTGACGATGCCGGAATAGGCATCGCGCGTATCCTGTTCGACGCTGGCCGGCGCCAGGAATCGAACACCGGAACGTGCCACGGCATCGTGCAATGCGCGCCGCAGGTGACGACTTTCGACCAACCAGCCCAACGGATCGGGCCCAAGATCATCGTGGACGTAGTGCAGGAAGAACGGCGATCGTTCCTCGGACACGCGAATCGCCAGGATGGGTTCGGCATCGTTGTCCAAAGCCGACCACACGCCCATGGTTTCGAGGATGCGCTTCGTGCCGTAGCTGAACGCAAACGCCCGGCCGTCGAACGGCTCGGCGGCCAGCGTCTTGGGCGCCTCGCGGTCGATCAGGACGGGGCTCAGACCGGCGCTCGCCGTCATGGCGGCGAACGTCGTCCCGACCGCGCCGCCGCCAACGATGATCACATCCGCGCCGATGACGTGCTCGGTCATCCGTCCATGTGGCTCGGCCGGTCCGAAAAAGTCCAGACCGGCAGATGCTCAGGAATTGGGCAGCGCTACCTGCTTGCCCATCCGTTAGGCAGGTTCCTGAGAATCGATCCGGCCTGGACGCGCATTTATTAACAATTTCAATGCCTTATTTGGGTGGCCGCCGCGGCACGAATCTCGCAAAGAGGCGTACCAACGCCAGGAGGATGCCATGCGACGAATTGCCATCGTTGGGGTGCTGTTGCCCCTGCTCGGTGCCGGTGCCACCGCATGGGCCCATGACGATGCGCCGCCCATCAACTCGGGGGACACGGCGTGGATGCTGGTCGCGACCGCCCTCGTCCTGATGATGACGCTGCCCGGCGTGGCGTTGTTCTACGCCGGTATGGTGCGCAGGAAAAATGTGCTGGCGACCATGATGCAGAGCGTCGCGATTGCCAGTCTCGTCACCGTGCTCTGGATGGTCGCCGGCTACAGCCTGGCGTTCACGGAGGGCGGCCCGGTGCTCGGCGATCTGTCGCGGGTCTTCCTGATCGGAATCGATACGCATACGGTGCACAGTCTCGCCAAGACCGTCCCCGAGGGTGTCTACCTGACGTTTCAGCTGACTTTTGCCGTCATCACCTGTGCGCTGATCGCCGGCGCAGTGGCCGACCGGATGAAATTCTCGGCTCTGCTCGTGTTCATCGGCGTTTGGCTGTTGGTGGTTTATGTCCCGGTGGCGCACTGGGTGTGGGTCGGCGGATTCCTCGCTTCGGCAGGGGTGCTCGACTACGCCGGGGGGACGGTCGTGCACATCAATGCGGGCATCGCCGGTCTGGTCGCGGCCCTCATGCTCGGCAGGCGTCGTGGTTATGGCAGCGAGAACATGGCGCCCCACAACCTGTCCTTGGCCGTCATCGGCGCCGGCCTTCTTTGGGTCGGCTGGTTCGGATTCAACGCCGGATCGGCGGTCGCCGCCGACGGACGGGCTGGCATGGCGATGGCGGTGACCCAGATCGCCGCCGCGGCCGCGGCGCTGTCCTGGATGACGGCGGAATGGGTCGTCCGGGGGAGGCCCTCCGTCCTCGGCATCGCGTCGGGGGCCGTGGCGGGCCTCGTGGCGATCACGCCGGCCTCGGGTTTCGTGTTGCCCTCCGGCGCGTTGGCGATCGGGCTCATCGCCGGCGCCGTCTGCTTCTGGGCGGCGACGTCGCTCAAGCGACGATTGGGTTATGACGATTCGCTCGATGTCTTCGGCGTCCACGCCGTGGGCGGTATCGTCGGGGCGCTGTTGACCGGCGTATTCGCGGTCGGAGCGGTCTCGGCCACGGCCGATTCGCCCGACGGCCTCACAGGCTGGATCGACGGCAATCCGGAGCAGTTGCTCGTGCAACTCTATGGTGTCGCCGTCACCGTGGCCTACTCCGGTATCGCCTCGGCCATCCTGTTCCTACTCGTCGACAAAGTGATGGGCGCGCGTGTCTCCGAGGATGAGGAGCGCGAGGGGCTCGACCTCGCGTTGCACGGCGAAAGTCTCCATTAGGCGGGTCTCGGCCCGCGTTCCTGGCGCCAAAAAACGCCCCGCGGCCGGGCTCCGCGAGTGCGGGGCCGGGGCCTTGTGCTATGGGCCCTCGTTGCCATAGAATATTTTGTTATTTTATTAATAGTTAGCAGCCTTTCTTAAGGCGCTGCATGCTCAACCCTCGTTTTGCCGCTCTGGGCGACAATCCCTTCGAGCGGCTCAATCGTCTGCTCGCGGGGATCAGTCCGGGCGCCAACCCGATTCTGATGTCGCTGGGCGAACCGCAGCACCCGCCCCCGGATTTCGTGGGCGAGGTGCTGTACGCGCACCGCCATCTCTATGGAAAGTACCCACCGCTCGGCGGCACGCCGGAGTTCCTCGAAGCCGTCGCGGCGTGGTTGCGGCGCCGTTTCGCGTTGCCGGACGCAGCGGTCGTGCCGGCGCGCCACATCCTCCCTCTGTCGGGCACCCGGGAAGGGCTTTTCCTCGCGCCACAGATCGCGGTGCCCGCTGAGAAGGCCGGTGCCCGGCCCGCGGCGCTAATGCCCAACCCGTTCTATCACGCCTACGCCGGGGCGGCGGTCGCCGCTGGGGCCGAACCCATTTATCTCGCGACACGACGCGAGACCAACTTCCTGCCCGACCTCGAGACCCTGGCGCCGGCCCTGCTCGATCGCACGGCAGTGTTCTACCTATGCTCGCCCGCCAACCCGCAGGGCACCGTCGCCGACCTCGACTATTTGCGTCGCCTGGTTCGCTTGGCCCACGAGCACGACTTCGTGCTCTTGATCGACGAGTGTTACGCCGAGATCTATCTCGACGCTCCGCCGCCGAGCGCCCTGCAGGCGGCCATCGCCGAAACCGGGAACTTCGAGCGCGTGCTCGTGTTTCACTCGCTCTCGAAACGCTCGAACGCGCCCGGCCTGCGTTCCGGTTTCGTCGCGGGCGATGAGACTCTGATCGGACGTTTCCGAACCTTGCGCAGCTATGGCGGCGCACTGCCGTCCTTCCCCGTGCTCGCGGCTTCGACCGCGTTGTGGCGCGACGAGGCCCACGTCGAACACAACCGCGCGCTCTACCGTCGGAAGTTCGCGATCGCCGAACGCATACTCGGCAATCGCTTCGGGTTCTACCGCCCAGCCGGTGGGTTCTTCCTGTGGCTCGACGTGGGCGACTCGGAGAATGCCGCCAAACATCTGTGGACGAGCGCCGGCGTCAAAGTCTTGCCCGGCGCCTACCTCGCCCGGGAACGGGCGGGAGAAGAAAACCCCGGTGCGCCATACATTCGCCTCGCTTTGGTGCACGATGATCGCGACACGGAACAAGCCCTCCGTCGCGTCGCCGAGGCGTTTTGAGGAAGCTCATGTCCAGTCGCGAATCCTTTCTGCCCCAGGGCGCCAACGAATTCCTGCGTCGGCGTTTTGCCGAACTGGTCGGCGCCACCCTCGGTGTCCTGGCGTTGCTGCTCGCCGCCGCCCTGATCTCGTATTCGAGCGCCGATCCCAGTCTCAACAACGCCACGGGGACCGCGCCGCGGAATTGGCTCGGCAACGCGGGGGCCTACGTCGCGGACCTGGCGCTACAACTGTTGGGTGGGGCCGCCCTGTTGGTCGTCCCGGCGCTGGCCGCCTGGGCCTGGCGACTGCTGTCCCACCGCGGCCTGCCGTTCTCCTGGATCCATCCCGTATTTCTCCTCTTCAGCCTGGTGCTCGCGACGATTCTCGCGGCTAGCGTCGGTCCGACGCTTGGCTGGAATGCGACCGACAACCTCGGTGGGTTCGTGGGCGGCGTGCTGCTCGACCGTTTGCAAGCCCTTGGCCGATGGAGCGGTGCCGATCTGCCGGTGTTCCTCTATGCCGCGTTTGCCGCGGTATTGCTCGTTCCCGTCCTTGCCGTGGCCTTCGCCCTGTCCCGTGGCGAATGGGGGGCAATGTCGCGTCGTACGTGGTGGACGATGGTCAAACTCTGGCTGCTCGGTCGTGGGGCCGCGCGCATCGCCCAATCGGCGGCGGCGGCGTCCGGCAAACGCCTGGTCGAGTTGTCACGACGCGAACGGGTCGAGCCCAAGCTCTTTGGCAGCGGCGGGGCGATCGAAACCGAGAACGAACCCCGCCTCGATGGCGACGGAGCGGCGCGCGAACCACTGGTCATCGAGCCCTCCCTGCGCGGCGACCCGGTCACCCACGCCGAGCCGGACGAAGCGGCCGCGAAACGGGTGACGCCGCGCCTACCGCGACCGGCGCGCAGCCGTCGTGAAGCCGCAGAAGCACAACCCGCGCTCAACCTCGAAGACGATTTCCAGTTGCCGACCCTCAATCTGCTGGCGATCCCCAAGGAGACCGGACGGTCTTCGGCCGTCAACGAAGAGGCCCTGGAACAGAACGCCCGCATGTTGGAGGCGGTGCTGGACGACTTCGGCGTCAAGGGCGAGATCACCAAGGTTCGCCCGGGCCCCGTCGTGACGCTTTATGAACTCGAACCCGCGCGCGGCACCAAGACCTCGCGGGTCATCGGCCTTTCCGACGACATCGCGCGCTCGATGAGCGCCGTTTCGGTGCGCGTCGCTGTGATTCCCGGTCACAACGCGATCGGCATCGAGTTGCCCAACTCGCGCCGCGAGACCGTATTTCTGCGTGAGCTCCTGTCGACGCCCGAATACGAGAACACCGGGGCCAGCCTGCCGCTGGCCCTCGGCAAGGACATCGGCGGAGCGCCGATCGTCGCCGACCTGACGCGTATGCCCCACCTGCTGGTGGCCGGAACCACCGGCTCGGGCAAGTCGGTCGCCGTCAATTCGATGATCCTTTCGATCCTGTACCGCCTACGACCCGATCAATGCCGGCTGATCATGATCGATCCGAAGATGCTCGAGCTGTCGGTGTACGACCACATCCCGCACCTGTTGGCGCCGGTGGTGACCGAGCCGGGACGTGCCGTTGTCGCGCTCAAATGGGCGGTGCGCGAGATGGAGGCCCGCTATCGCGCGATGTCGCAACTCGGCGTGCGCAACATCACCGGCTACAACCAGCGTCTCGCCGAGGCCAAGAAGATGGGCGAGGTGTTGAAACGCACGGTTCAGACCGGCTTCGACGAGACCTCGGGCGAGCCCATTTTCGAGGAACAAACGCTCGACCTCGAGCCGATGCCCTTCATCATCGTCGTCGTCGACGAAATGGCCGATCTGATGCTGATCGCCGGCAAGGAGATCGAAGCCTCGGTCCAGCGCCTGGCGCAGATGGCGCGCGCCGCGGGCATTCATCTGATCATGGCGACGCAACGGCCCTCGGTCGACGTCATCACCGGCACGATCAAAGCCAATTTCCCGACCAGGATAAGCTTCCAGGTCACCTCGAAGATCGATTCGCGGACCATCCTGGGCGAATCGGGCGCCGAAACCCTGTTGGGCTCGGGCGACATGCTTTACATGCAGAGCGGCGGCAAGATCACCCGCGTCCACGGACCATTTGTCAGCGACGGAGAGGTCGAGGCGATCGTCCAGTACCTGCGCAAGCAGGGAGAACCCAAGTACATCGACGGGGTCACCGACGAACCCGAGGATCCCCGCCCTTCGCTCGGCGAGAGTCCCTCGGATGACCCGTTGTTCGACCAGGCGGTCGACTTGGTGTGCCGTGAGGGCAAGTGCTCGACCAGTTTCGTTCAACGCCACCTCCAGATCGGCTATAACCGCGCCGCGCGCATCGTCGAGCGAATGGAGGCCGAGGGCATGGTCAGCCAGGCCAACCACGTCGGCAAGCGCGAGGTGCTGGCACGGGTAATTCGCAAAGACGAGGAATGAACGGGCGCGGCGGGCAGGACGGCGACCGAGGCTGGACGCGACGATGCATCGTGGCGGCCCTGCTGCTGCTCGGGAGCCTTGCGGCGGGCGCGCCGATGATGGCGGCCAACCTGGCCAATCTCCCGGTCGAGGACCGCAACGACCTCGGCCGCATCGCCGAATTGCTCAACGGGATTCGCAGCCTGCAGGCGGAATTCGCTCAATACAGCGACAACGGCGAGCAGGCGAACGGGCTGTTTTACCTGGAGCGACCGGGTCGGCTGCGCTTCGAATATGCCCCGCCCTCGCCGATCCTGCTCGTCGGCACCGGCCGAACCCTGGTGTTCTACGATGCCCAGGTCGACCAGGTGTCCTATCTGCCGATCGGCGAGTCGCCCCTCGCGTTCCTGCTGGCCGACCGCTTCAGCTTCGAACGGGACGACGTGCGAATCGAGCGTATCGAGCGGCGCCCTGGGGTCTTGGCGGTGACCGTAGCGAGCGAGACATCACCCAACGACGGGGCCGTCACCATGGTGTTTTCCGACCAGCCGCTCCAGTTCCGGCAATGGCACGTGCGGGATGCCCGGGGAATCACGACGACCGTGGCCTTGAGCAACGTCCGCACCAACCTGCCGCTCGACCGCAAATTGTTCCAATTCGTCGACCCCAACCCGTTCCGCAATCAGGCGGCCCCGAGCTTGCCTTGATGGCGGTTTGTCCCTCTAATCGGCCGCTCTGGACGTGATGCGAGGCAGCACCCGGGTCTTTGCCATGGACCGCGCCAATACTCGGAAACCGTTGATCGGCGTTCCCGCCGGCGTGCTCGAGGTCCGTCGCGGCATGGCCATGCATGCCACGGGTGAACGCACCATCGACGCGCTCGTCGCCCTGGCCGACGCGACGCCCGTGATCATTCCGGCTCTCGGCGATCGATTGAACCCCGCGGACGTCCTCGATGGCCTCGATGGTCTGGTGCTTACCGGCGGCGTGAGCAATATCGAGCCGCACCATTACGAGGGTGCGCCCGCTCGATTCGGTGACGTGCACGACCCGAAGCGCGACTCGACGACGTTGCCGCTGGTTCGCGCCGCCGTCGATCTCGCGGTACCCTTGCTGGCCATCTGCCGCGGCTGCCAAGAATTGAACGTAGCGTTCGGCGGTACGCTGCACCAGTTCCTGCATGAGGTGCCGGGGCGCTTCGACCATCGCCGCGACCGCACCAAGCCACTCGACTGGGTGGCCAAACCCGCTCACGCGGTGTCGGTGCGTCGCGGCGGACCGCTCGAGGCAATCGTCGGTGGCTGCAAGGCCGAGGTCAATTCTCTGCATGGCCAAGGGATCGACGACGTCGGTTGTGGCCTCGACGTCGAAGCGGTGGCCGAGGACACGACGATCGAGGCGGTCAGCGTCAACGGCGCCCGAACATTCACGCTCGGCGTGCAATGGCACCCGGAACTGATGGCGAGCAGCGACCCGCTTTCGCGGGCGATTTTTGCCGCGTTGGGCGAGGCGGCGCGTACCCGCGCTGCCCAACGTCGCTGAAATGAGCGAACGCGACGATGATTCCGAGGTCGACCCCGACGACCCACAGATCCAGCGACTGACGATCGTCGCGCGTTTTTCGCGTCACGTCTTGAGCCTCGAATGGGGACGACGCCTCGGTAAACCGCTGTCCAAGGACGAGAGAGCGGACGCCCAGGCCTATCTCGATGCCGCGGGGTTTCCCGACGCCTCGATCGCCGTCGTCACCGATTGGCACGAAGCCGCGCATATCGCCGAGAATCCGAATTGGAACGATGGGTGGTGGGAGGCCGAGCAGCAGCTCCAGAGCGGTCTCGTGAGCCAGGCCGTCGCCGTCATCGACCAGAACGAACTCATCGATGCGCTCAACCACGTCGCGAGCCAGACCGCCGGGGCGGCCGTGGAAGCCATTGAAACGGCAGCGCAGCGTGCGGATTACCGCGAAGACAAGGCGCTCGGCGAAGAGGGTTCGTTCCTGACGGCGTTGTCCGGTTTTGCCGTCGCCTCGAGCTACCAGGCGGGGCTGGTCCTGGCCGCCGGGGCCGATGAACACCACCCGTTCTCGATCAAGTTCCGGCTGGTCGAAAGTGGGCGACTGCCGATCGGCGTCATCGGCAACACGTTCACGGTGTTCTGAATCCCCGCTTTGGATCGGGTACCCACGGCGACGCTTGGCGCCCGCGGCGGGCGCCTTCCGATCGACGTCATCGGCTACACGTTTGCGGTGTCTTGTTCCGTCTGCGTTGGCGCGCCAGGCCGAGCGGGAACTATTCGGTGATGCGGCCGAGGGCGCGGGTGAGCTGCGAGGTCGTGCGATCCAGACGCGCTGCCAGTTCGCGCATGATCGCGAGGCCCATCGACGGGAACTCGCGGACCAGACGGAAGAACAGTTCCTTGCTGATCCGGAGCACGGTGACGTCGGAAAGCGCGCGCACCGTCGCCGTGCGTGGCACGTCGCACAGGATCGCGATTTCGCCCACCACCGAGTGCTTGCCGGCCTTGGCCACCGACGTCAGCTTGCCGCCGTTCTCGACCAACACATCGGCTTCACCGTCGATGATGATGAACGCCGCATCGCCCATGTCCCCTTGGCGGCACAAGTCCTGACCCTGACGGAACGTCAAGCGCTCGCTGGTGAACGCGAGCAGTTTGAGCTTCGATGGTTCGATGTTGGCGAACAGCGGGATGGTTCGCAGGAGTTCGACTTCGTCGTGCAGACTCACGGCATCCTCCTTAGGCGAGCATCTGGGCGATCCCGTTGCCCGAACCATTGAGTTCGGCGAACCGCCCTGCGGCAACGACTTTACCGCCCTTCATCACCAACACGCGATCAAAGCCGCCGGCCCGCTCGGCGTTGGGCATGGTCCACAACAGACAGCGGCCCTTGAACGCTTCGAGCAGTCGCTCGAGGATTCGCCCTTGCCCGGCCGGATCCACGGCCGAAAGCCCGTCATTGACGATCAAGAGGTCTGGCCGCTTGATCAGCGAGCGAGCCAGGATCAGTCGTTGACGCTGCGCCGGCGTCAACCGCGACCCGGCGACCCCGACCTGGAACGACAGACCGACCTCGACCACGGTGTCGTGCAGGCCGGCGGCTTGGACCACTTCGGCCATCAACGTGCCGACCCGTTGGGCCGATTCGGCTTCGCCATAGGCGATCTTCCCGAACAGGATGTTGTCCTGGAGGTTCGAAGCCGCGATGTACTTGATGCTGTCGTGGAAATCGACCGCCTGGCGCAGGTCGTCCGGCAGATTGTCCGCGAACACCTTGCGCGCTTTCAGGATGGCGTCCTGGAAATCCTTGTCGATGATGCCGAGGCGATGCCGCGCCTGAACCAGCAGGAACGGCAACGACATCAGGCGGCCGCGCTCTTCCGGCTTCAGTTGGTCGAGGTGTTCCTTGTCGGTGCGCGACAGGATCGCCTGGTACTCCGGCAGGTCTTCGGACTTGATGAACGAGAACTGCTGGAAGAATTCGTGGTCGGGCGGCAGGTCGGCGAACAGTTCGACCATCGTGGCGGCGACCTGGTGACCGGTCTGAACCATGCGTTGGGTCAACCCGGTCTTCTCCAGCACGCTGAGCACGTAGGCGTTTTCGCCCAGCCGGTCCATGTTGAACCCGTCGCCGATCGGTGTTCCGAACACGAGGTTCTCACCGACGGTCGCGTTTTCGTTGAACAGTGCCGGATCGAAGCGCTCGACCAGACGTGCCGTCGCCGCATCGCCATCGAGCCGCGCCTTGAACGCCGTCCGCGCCTTGAGGACCGCCTCGGCGGTCTGCGGATGGCTCTTGGGATCGATGGTGCCGCGAAGACCGAAGTTGTAGACGTCGTCGGTCAGTCCGACCTGTTCGAGGACATTGAGCGCAACCGAGGAGAGCTGCTTGGCCTCGCCGGCCCCCGCGGCCGCGTGATCGAGCCACACGCCGTGGTAGTCATCGAGAGAGTTGCCCGAACTGATCGTTTCGCTTCGGGTCGCCTCGTACTCCGCGTTTGCCACCGGGTTTGGATTCGGTCCCAGCAGTCGATGCTTGAGGCCGTAGTAGAGATTGTCGCCGATCGATGTGTTGAACACGAAACCGCCGGGACCGACGTAGGACATCCGCCGACCGGTGATCGCCTCGGGCGCCTTGACGACGTCATGACCACTCACCGAGATGGAACCCGCCGTCGGGTCGACGAGGTGAGCGATCAACTGCGCCAAGTACTCACGCCCGCTGCCCGATTGCCCGACCACCGCGACACGCTCGTCGAGCCCGAACTTGACGCTGAGTCCGTCGACCAACGCGACGTCCTGATCATCCTTGAGTGAGACATTGTTGGCGATCACCTCGCCTTTGAGCGGAGCAATCGTCGCCGGTTCCTCGTCGAGCAGACGCTCGTCGCGCAAGCCCGCCGGGTCGAACTGGGAGACCACCTGCTCGTATTTGATCCGGGCGTCTTCCTGGATCTGGTAGTTGTTGAGAATCTCCTTCCACGGGCCGGCCAGATCCTTTTGCGCCGAAACCGCGGCCAACAACGTCCCGATTTCCATCTGGCCCTTGATCACGAAATAGCCGCCGATGACATAGAACATCAGCGGCCCGAGTTGCTGGATCAGGTTGTTGAACGCTTTGATCGCGAACTTGCGCTCGTAAATCTTCAAGCGGACGCCATAGATCAAGCCGAGCCGTCGGCTGAAGTCGGCGCGTTCGTATCGTGAGGTGTCGTGAACGTGGACTTCCTCCACGCCTTGGACGACCTCGCCGATACGATCGGAGAGCGCGCGAACGTGGCGGACACGTTCTTTGCCGAGACGATTGACCTTGCGCTGTTGGCGCGGCGTCACCATCAACTGCACGGGGTAGAGCGCGATCGCGGCCAAACCCATCGCCCAGTTGTTGACGAACAGGAACGACAGGGTCACCAGCAACTGACCGCCGTTGAACACAGGAACCGCAAACGCATCGCCGATGAAACCGCCGAGGGCTTCGGTCTCGACCGCAATCATCGGGATGATCTCGCCCTGCGACATGTTGCGGAACGTCGCCTGCGGGAAGCGAAGAACCCGGCCGTAGAGTTGGAAGCGCAACCGGCGCAGCATGCGCTCGCCGGTGATCCCCTTGAACTTGTTGTTGATGTACTTGAAGTACTGGTTGGCCAGAATCACGCCGAGAAACAGCGCGCACAGGACAAACAGCCAGGGAATCTGTTCGACCTCGAACCCGAGCCCGAATTTGAAAAGCGTCGCTTCCTTGGGATAGGGCTTCTTGGCTTGAATCGCGTCGTTGACGATGCTCTTCGGAAGCTCGTATGACGCGTATTGTGCCGGCCAAGACGCAACTGCGAGAATTACAAGTAATATCTGGTCCTTGCGGCTATACCGCAAGATGTAGCGAAAAATGCTCTGTTCCATGATCGGCCGCCGCCCCACCACGGACTGAACAGCGCCCCAACCGCTGCAGCCCACCCCCCTACGAAGGCGAAAACTTAGCGATAAACGGCCGTTCTATAAACAAAATTCCTTCCGGCACCGAATCGCGCGTGCCATCATCCGCGCCGATGTCAAACAAGACCGCGACCACCGGCGCGCCGCCCGCGCGCGTCTTGATCTATAGCCACGACACGATGGGGCTTGGCCACCTGCGCCGATGCCGGACCATCGCGCACTCGCTGGTGGAACACTTCGACAACGTTTCGGTGCTGATCCTGTCGGGTTCACCGATCATCGGAAGCTTCGATTTTCGGGCGCGGGTCGATTTCGTGCGTGTGCCCGGTGTCGTCAAGCTCCGCAACGGCGAATACACCACCCTTAACCTCAATATCGACTTCGAGAAGACGATCGCGATGCGGGCGTCGATCATTCGCCATACGGCGGAAATTTTCGAACCCGACGTGTTCATCGTCGACAAGGAGCCTCTGGGACTGCGCGGCGAGGTGACCGATGCCCTCGAACAGCTCAAGAAACGGGGCACCAGGCTCGTGCTCGGCTTGCGCGACGTGATGGACGCTCCCACGCTCCTGGCCCCCGAATGGCAGCGCAAGAACGTCCTGCCGGCGCTGCGCACGCTATACGACGAGATTTGGGTCTACGGCCTGCCGCAGATGTGCGAGCCGCTCGCCGGCATGCCGGTGCCAAAGTCGGTGACCGACAAGATGAGCTACACCGGGTACTTGCGGCGCTCGGTGCCGATCCCCGGACCCGCCCGCACCGAAACCGCGGTTCGGCGCCAGCCCTACGTCCTCGTCACGCCTGGCGGCGGCGGCGATGGCGAAGATCTCGTCGAGTGGGTGCTCCGTGCCTACGAGAGCGACGTTTGGTTGCCCTATGGGGCCCTCATCGTCATGGGACCGTTCATGCAGCCCGAGCGGCAGGAAGAGTTCAAAGCGCGCGTGGCGCGGCTCAAGCGGGTCGAAGCGATCACCTTCGATGCCAACATGGAGGCTCTGGTGGCCAATGCCGCCGGTGTCGTCGCCATGGGCGGCTACAACACCTTCTGTGAGATCCTTTCGCTCGATAAGCGCGCCATCGTCGTGCCGCGCACGGAGCCGCGGCTGGAGCAGTACATCCGGGCGGCGCGGGCCCAAGAGGTGGGGCTGCTGCGCATGATCGAGAACACCGGGACGCTCGATCCCAAGACGATGATCGAGGCGCTCCGCGAGATGCCGCGTCAGCGCCTCCCTTCCGAGGTCGTGATCCCCGGCTTGCTCGAGGGCCTGGAGAGCGTCAACCGGCTCGTTCAGCCGTGGATCACCCACGAGCGGGTCGAAGCCGCCGAGCCAATTGCCGCGAGCGACAGCCTACGCCGCGCCTGAGCACCCCATGGCGCAACGGATCGCCTTCGTCCTCAAGGGCTACCCGCGCCTCTCCGAGACCTTTATCGCCCAGGAGATTCGGGCCCTCGAACAACGCGGTCTCGATGTCGCGATCGTCTCCTTGCGCCACCCGACGGATCGCAAGGTCCATCCGATTCACGCCGAGATACGTGCGCCGGTGCGTTATCTGCCGGAGTACCTCTATCGGGAGCCGATGCGAGTCTGGCGCGCCTGGCGGGAGGTTCGCCGGTGGCCTACGTACCGCGAGGCGCGCACACAGTGGCTGCGCGACTGGCGCCGGGATCCGACGCCCAATCGTGGTCGACGATTCGGTCAGGCCGTGGTGCTAGCCGCGGAGTTGGATCCCCGGATCACCCAGTTGCATGCTCATTTTCTGCACACACCGGCTTCGGTCGCACGTTACGCGGCGGCTTTGCGTCGGCTCCCATGGTCCTGTTCCGCCCACGCCAAGGACATCTGGACGACCCCGGAATGGGAAAAGCGCGAGAAGCTGGTTTCCTGCCAGTGGCTGGTAACCTGCACCGCTGTGAACCATGCGCATCTGGCGGCGTTGGCGCCGGCCGGACGTGTCCTGCTGGCCTACCACGGGTTCGATCCAAGTCGTTTTCCCGCACCCGAGTCCCGACGCGTAGATCCGTCCCGACCCGCAGTCCTGCTGTCGGTCGGCCGAGCCGTCGCCAAGAAAGGGTATGACGACCTGATCGCCGCCCTCGCGCTTTTGCCGCGCGATCGCCGCTGGCGTTTCGTCCACGTCGGCGGCGGCCGCCTGCGACCGCGACTCCAGCGCCTCGCGCGCAGGTTGGGGGTTGCCGATCGCATCGAGTGGCGCGGTGCCATGGCGCAGGACGAGTTGCTCGCAGTCTATCGCCAGGCCGACATCTTCGTGCTGGCGAGCAAGGTCGCGGCGGACGGTGACCGAGACGGCCTCCCAAACGTCCTGATGGAGGCCATGAGCCAGGGGCTCCCGTGTATCGCCACTCGGGTCTCCGCCATTCCCGAACTGATCCAAGACGGTGTCAGCGGTTTGCTCGTCTCGCCGGTCGATCCTCGCGCGCTCGCGCGCGCCCTCGAAGACCTGATGGCCGACCCCACACGACAGCAAACCCTCGGCGAGGCGGGGGCGAGCCGGGTACGCGCGGCCTTTGCCATGGGTGAGGGAATCGATCGCATCGCCCGACAGTTCGGCATCGATCGCCGCGCCGCCGCGGAGTAGCCCCTGCACATCGCGTTCTACGCCCCGATGAAGTCGCCGTTTCACCCCGTGCCGTCGGGCGACCGTCGTGTCGGGCGGCTCTACCTCGAGGCGCTTCGACAAGCCGGCCACCGTTGTGAGGTCGTGAGCGATCTCCGCACCCACCTCCAAGAACCAACCCCGGCACGTCTTGCGGATCGTCGCCGACAGGCGGCCATCGAGGTCGCGCGACTCTCGGACGAGTTCGACCGCGGGGCTCGCCAACGCCCGGATCTCTGGTTCACCTATCACCTGTACTACAAAGCGCCCGATTGGATCGGGCCACCGGTCTGCCAGGCGCTGGGCATCGCCTATGTCGTGGCCGAGGCCTCCTATGCGCCCAAACGGGCCGGCGGACCATGGGACGCCGGTCATCGTGCGACGCGCGAGGCCTTGATGATGGCCGACGCGGTCTTGAGCCCGACCAAACTCGACATGGCGTGCGTGCAACCCCTGCTCGCCCCGGGGGCATGCCATACCTTGGTTCCACCGTTCCTCGACCCGACCTCCCTCGCGGCAGCCGCCGGTCAACGCAAGTTGCATCGGCAGCATGTCGGCCGCACTTTGGATCTCCGCGGCGATCGACCGCGCTTGCTCGCCGTGGCGATGATGCGCGATGGCGCGAAGCTCGAGTCCTACCGCCTGCTCGCCCACGCCTTGGGCCTTATCGCCGACCGACCCTGGGATCTCATCGTCGTCGGGGACGGGCCTGCCGCACCACAGGTTCGCGATGCCTTCGCCGCCCTCGGCCCGCGGGTCCGGTGGGTCGGCGCGGTCCCCGAGTCGGAGCTTCCGGCCTATTACGCATCGAGCGACATTTACGTCTGGCCGGCGGTGCACGAGGCCTACGGCATGGCGATCCTGGAGGCGCAGGCCGCCGGTTTGCCCGCGGTTCTGGGCGATGTCCGCGGCGTACCGGACGTGGTCGAACGCGACCGCACCGCTTTGCTCGTCCCCGAGGGGAACGTGCAGGATCTCGCCGGGGCCATGCGGCGACTGCTCGACGACGAGCCGCGCCGGCGCGAAATGGGTCGCGCCGCCCTCGAGTTCGTGGCGAACCATCGCACGATCACGGCCGCCGCGCGTGCAATCGATCGTGTCCTCGCCGAGGCGGTACTCGCTCACCGCGATCGCCACGCGCCATGACCCGGCTGGCGGTCATTCGTCATGGGCCGACGGCGTGGAACGCGGCCAAGCTCAACCAAGGCCGATCGGACGTGCCCCTGAGCGCGAACGGCCGCCAGGAGGTGATGACCTGGGTCGTGCGCGAGCCCTGGCGCGGCTGGCCAGTATTCACGAGCCCGCTGCGGCGGGCGCGGGAGACGGCCGACCTCCTGTTCGGGCGGGCGACCATCGAACCTCGGTTGATCGAAATGGCATGGGGGGCATGGGAAGGTCGGGGACTTGCGGAGTTGCGGGACGAATTTGGCGTACAGATGCAGGCCAATGAGGATCGCGGTCTCGACTTCCGACCACCCGAAGGCGAGAGTCCGCGAGAGGTCCTGAACCGTCTTTCCCCTTGGCTTCGGGAGGTTGCGGCCCGCGGCGAGAACTGTGTTGCCGTTTCCCACCGCGGCGTCCTCCGCGTTCTGTTGGCGCTGGCCTTCGACTGGAACATGCTCGGCAAGCCGCCGACTCCGCTCGCCCGCGCCGCCCTGCACGAATTCGACCTCGACCGGAGAGGTCATCCGACGCCCCGTCAACTGAACGTCCCGTTGAGCGGACCATGAGCCGTCGCGTCCTTTTCTACGTTCAGCATCTGCTCGGGATCGGTCATCTCAAGCGGGCGGCAACGTTGAGCCGCGCAGTTGCGGCCCAAGGGCTGACGGTCACCGTCGTCTCCGGCGGCCTTCCGGTGCCCGGCTTGGATCTCGGGAGCGCCCGCCTCGAACAACTGCCGGCGACGCGGGCCACCGATCTCTTCTTCAAGGAACTGGTCGACGCCGACAACGCGCCGATCGACGAGACCTGGCGCACGCAGCGTCGGAACCGCTTGATCGGCCTCTACGAAGACCTGAACCCGCATATCGTGCTGCTCGAGTTGTTCCCGTTTGGTCGACGACAGATGCGCTTCGAGTTGCTGCCGCTGTTGGACCGCGCCATCGCACGGCGTCGCCGGCCGAAAATCGTTTCTTCGGTCCGTGACGTCCTCGTCGGTCAACACAAGCCGGAGCGCAATGAGGAGATGAGGGCGCTGGTCGAGCGCTATTTCGACCATGTCCTGGTCCACGGCGACCCCGCGTTCATTCCCTTCGAAGCGACGTTCCCGCTCGCACGAACGATCGCGGAAAAGATTCGCCATACCGGATATGTGGTGGATCGCAGCGGCCGGGGGCCGAGCAACGTCGGCCAGGGGCGGGACGAAGTCGTCGTCTCGGCCGGCGGTGGGGCTGTCGGTCTCGATTTGCTGCTCACCGCGATCGCCGCCCGTCCGTTGTCCGGCCTGCGCGATCGGGTCTGGCGCATCCTGGTCGGCGTCAACATGCCGGCCGCCGATTTCGAGCGGGTCCGGGCCCTGGCAGAGCCGGGCATCGTCGTCGAGCGTGGACGATCCGATTTCCCGGCGCTTTTGACCAATGCCACGCTCTCGATCAGCCAGGGCGGCTACAACACGGTGATGGAAGCGATCGAAGCTGGTGTGAGAAGCGTGGTCGTCCCCTACGCCGGCGGCATCGAGACCGAGCAGACCTTGCGTATTCGCGAGCTGGCGCAGCGTACGCCGCTCCAGGTCGTCGATGAGGTCGCGCTCAAGCCGGCAGCGTTGGCCGATGCGGTCGATCGCGCAATGGCGGCGGAACGGCCCGACAATCGGGCGCTCGACACTCGTGGTGGCGAAACCAGTGCCCGACTCCTGTGGCAATGGGCCTCCGCCACGGGCTGGTAGCCGTGCCGTCGTGGACCGCCCTCGAGGACGAACTGCGCATGTGGCGCGACCAGGGTCGACGCGCCACGTTCTGGTGGCGCGACGACGATGCGACGCGGGACACGCCCGCTCTGCGTACGCTTTTTGCCCACGCCGAACGTTGCCGAATCCCGGTGGCCCTCGCCGTGATTCCTGGTTTGGCCGAACCTTCGCTCGTGGACGTGGTTCGTCAAAGCGCCAGGTTCGTTACCCCGGTGGTGCATGGTTATCGGCACCACAACCACGCAACGCCCGGCGCCAAGAAATCCGAGTTCGGCCCCTCACGGGCTCCCTCGGACGTCAACAGCGACTTGCGGTCGGCCATGACCTCGGCCCTCGCCTTGTTTGGCGAGGCCCTGTTGCCGATCTTCGTGCCGCCGTGGAACCGAATGGCGGAGCAACACCTGTCGCTGTTAACACCCGCCAGGTTCTGTGGGTACTCCGGCAAGGGGCCACGCCGGCGCCCCCTTGTGACGGACATCACAGTGGTTGATGTCCACGTCGATATAATCGATTGGGGGGGAGGTCGCAGGTTCCTGGGCGAATCGGCGGTGTTGGCAGCGCTGGTCGAGCACCTCGTTCGGCGGCGCCGTGGACTCGAGCATGGCAGCACCGGCCTGCTCACCCACCATCTGGTTCACGATGGTGCGTGCGGGGCGTTCTTGGAGCGGCTTTTCTCAGCAACGGTTGACGGCGGCGGCCACTGGGTCGACGTGCGTGCCGCGTTCGGTGCTCCCGGATGACGCGTCGGCACGTCTATCCCCTGCGTTCGTTGATCGCCGATGACCTGCGCGCGCTCGCCGGCTTGCTCCTCACGGCCGGGCCTCTATTCTTGGCCGCCCTGGCGCCGGTGGTCGCCTACGTCCTGTCGGGGTTGTCGGTGCTGTTCCTGGTGTTTGCGATCAAGGCTCTGTTGCGACACACCACCGCCATCGAGATCGGCGAAGGTGGGGTCGAGGATCGAACGTGGCCGGGGCGGACGATCCGGTGGGAAGACTTGGCCAAGGTGCAATTGCGCTATTTTTCGACCCGCCGGGACCGCGAGGCCGGTTGGATGACGTTGCGTCTGGCGGCCCCCGGGGCGCGGATCACGATCGAGTCGACGATCGAGGGATTCGAGGACATCTTGCGGAGCGTCGCCCGCGAGTCGACGCGACAAACCATCGAGTTTTCCGCGTCGACCCGCGCCAATTTCGAGCAACTTGGAATCCGTCTTTCGTGAGCCCCTGACCCGCCATGGACAACGTTCTTGAAGTGAACGACCTCGAGGTCGAGTTTCTCGGCCCCGAAGGTCGCATCGAAGCCGTCCGCGGCGTCTCGTTTCGCATCCCGCGTGGCAAGACCGTGGCGCTAGTCGGTGAGTCGGGGTCCGGCAAGTCGGTCGTATCGCAGGCAATCATGCGAATTCTGCCGCGAGCCGGGCGCATCGCCAAAGGACAGATCCTGTTTCGCGCGAGTCCGGGTGCCGCGCCAGTCGATATCGCGGGTTTTGCCGACGACGATCCCGCCTTGCGCCAGATTCGCGGCGGACAGATTTCCATCATCTTCCAGGAGCCGATGACGTCGCTCTCGCCGTTGCACACCATCGGCAACCAGGTCGGCGAAGCCTATCGTCTGCATGTCGGTGACGATCCCAAGGAGGTCGAACGGGCCTGTGTCGATATCCTGCGCCTCGTCGGATTTCCCAATCCCGAGCGTGCGATCCACACCTACCCCTTCGAGCTGTCGGGCGGTCTCCGCCAGCGCGCGATGATCGCCATGGCCTTGATCGCCCGTCCGTCAATCCTGGTCGCTGACGAACCGACGACGGCCCTCGACGTCACCATTCAGGCGCAGATCCTGCAGTTGATGAAAGAGCTGCAGCACAAGCTCGGCATGGCGATCCTGATGATCACCCACGACCTCGGCGTGGTCGCCAACATGGCCGATGAGATCGTCGTGATGTACCACGGCAAGGTGATGGAGTACGGGACGCTCGACCACATCTTCCGGGCCCCCGAGCACCCGTATCTCAAGGCCTTGCTCAAGGCCGTGCCGCGCTTCGACATGGCGGAGAACGAGCGCCTGGTGCCGATCCGCGAGATCAAGGCCGAGGCCGGCAGCCTGCTCAAATCGAAGGAGCCCTGGCCGGCCGGCGCGACCGACACCATTCCGCTTTTGTCGGTCAAGAATCTCAACAAGACGTTCGGTACGCGAAAGCGATCGCTCTTCGGATCGTCGAAGGGTGGTCAGGTGAAAGCCCTCGACAATGTGAGCTTCGACGTGCCGCGGGGAACGTGTGTCGGCTTGGTGGGCGAGTCGGGTTGCGGCAAGACAACGACCAGCAAGATCATCATGCGAGCCCTCCGCGCCGATTCGGGCAAGGTCGTGTTCAACAACCGCGGCGCTCCGCTCGACGTGGTGACGATGGGTCAGGATCAAATGCTGACCTATCGGCGGCGCGTACAGTACATTTTCCAGGATCCGTTCAGCTCGCTGAACCCGCGCATGACCGTGAACCAGATTCTCAGCGAACCGCTGATCATTCACGACATCGGATCCGAAGAAGAACGGAACGCCCGGATCCAGGAATTGATGCGACTGGTCGGCCTCAACGCCCACTATGTGCGGCGATACCCACATAGCTTTTCCGGCGGTCAGCGCCAGCGCATCGGAATCGCACGTTCCTTGGCCCTCCAGCCGGACCTCCTGATCTGCGACGAGCCGGTGTCGGCGCTCGACGTTTCGATCCAGGCCCAGGTCCTCAATCTCCTGAAGGACCTCAAGAGCGAACTCGGCCTCACCTACCTCTTCATCTCCCACAACCTGGCGGTGGTCGATTACATGGCCGACCACATCGTCGTGATGTGCGCCGGTCACGTCGTCGAATCCTCGCCGCGGGCCGAGTTCTTCCGCAATCCGGTTCACCCGTACAGCAAGGCGTTGCTCTCGGCCGTACCCGAGCCGAATCCCGATTCCCGACTCGATTTGCGGGCTTTGCTCGACGGCAAGGCCTCGGATCCCAAGGCCTGGCCCGAGCCGTTCACCTTGAACGGGTCGCTGGTGTCCCATATGGTCGACGTGGGAGGCGGTCATTTCGTGAGAATGGCCGGCGACAAGAAACAAGAGGGAGGCCGCCCATGAAGGGTGCCCAGGGGTCGGTCGCGGGCCGTGTCGTACCCGGGCTGACCGTCGCGCTCGTAGCGCTCGCGTGGTCGGCGTTGGCGCACGCCGCCTTCATCGAGCCGCCAGTCCTCGAAGAGCAGGTCAAGGCAGGAAAACTGCCTCCGATCGAGCAGCGGCTGCCCAAAACACCGGCGGTCGTCAAATTCTCCGGGGAGCGCCAGATCGGACGGCATGGCGGCGAGTTGCGCACGCTGATCGGCCGCTCGCGCGACGTGCGCCTCATGGTGGTCTACGGCTATTCACGACTGATCGGTTACACCGAAGATCTCAGGCTGGAAGCCGACCTGCTCGAGAAGTTCGAGGTCGCCGACGAGCGCGTCTTCACGTTCCACTTGCGCCCAGGTCACCGGTGGTCCGACGGCCAACCGTTCACCGCCGAAGACTTCCGCTACTGGTGGGAGGACTGCGCCAACAATCGTGAGCTGTCGCCGTCCGGCCCGCCCATCGAGATGCTGATCGACGGCGAAGCGGCGAAGTTCGAGGTGCTGAGTCCGACGACCGTGCGCTTCAGTTGGAGCAAACCCAATCCGTTTTTCTTGCCGCGGTTGGCCGGGGCGTCTCCGCTATTCGTGTTTCGACCGGCGCACTACCTGAAGAAATTCCACATAAAGCATACGAGCGAAGCCGAACTGAACGAACGGGCGGCTGGCGGCGCCAAAAACTGGGCGGCGATGCACAACAAGCAGGACAACCTGTACGAATTCGACAACCCGGACCTGCCGACGGTCCAGCCGTGGGTCAACGTAACCCGACCACCGGCCACGCGGTTTCGCTTCGAACGAAATCCCTATTTCCACCGGGTCGATGCGGAAGGACGCCAGCTCCCCTATGTCGATCGCGTGATCATGAGCCAGGCTTCGCCCCAGCTCATCGCCGCCAAGGCCGGCGCCGGGGAAGTCGACCTTCAGGCGCGCAACATCCAGCTCTCCAACTTCCCGTTCCTCAAAGAGGGTGAGAAACGCAACAACTACCGGACGTTCCTCTGGCGCGAAGCCAAAGGATCACACGTCGTCCTCTACCCCAATCTCAACATCAACGATCCGGAATGGCGGAAGTTGTTCCGCGACGTCCGCGTCCGCCGCGCATTGTCGTTGGCGATCGACCGAGGGCTGATCAATCAGTCGCTGTACTTCGGCCTCGCGACCGAGGCCGCCAATACGGTTCTGCCGGAGAGCCCGCTGTTCAAGGAGAGCTACCAATCCAAGTGGATGGATTTCGATCTGCGCCAGGCCAACCGGCTGCTGGACGATGTCGGGCTGACCAGGCGTAACAACGAGCGCATTCGCTTGCTGCCCGATGGGCGCCCGTTCGAAATCGTCGTCGAAACCGCCGGTGAGAACGAAGAAGAGGTCGACGTCCTGCAACTCATCAAGGACACCTGGGCGAAGGCTGGCGTGAAGCTGTTCATCAAACCATCCCAGCGCGAAGTTTTCCGCAACCGCATCTTCGCGGGGGAGACCCAGATGTCGGTGTGGACCGGACTGGAGAACGGCCGGCCGACGCCGGACGCCAGTCCGATCGAACTCGCCCCGCTGTCGCAGTACAACTATCAATGGCCGAAATGGGGCCAGTTCCACGAGACCAAGGGGCAGGCCGGCGAGAAGCCCGACCTAGCGGCCGCCGTCAGGCTCGCGGAACTAAACGAGGCGTGGAACAGCAGCCCAGCGATCAAGGACCGCGAGCGCATCTGGCACGAAATGCTGGCGATTCACGCCGATCAGGTTTTCACGATCGGCATCGTCAGCAGCGTGATGCAGCCCGTCGTCGTCCGTAACACGCTGCGCAACGTCCCGCGCGAGGCCATGTACGGATGGGATCCGGGCGCCCACTTCGGGGTCTATCGGCCCGACACGTTCTGGTTCGAGCGCTGATCGAGCCGGACCGTCCCCGGCTCAGGTTCTGAGGAAGTAAGAGGGCATGTTCAGTTACTTGGCGCGTCGAGTCCTGATCATGATCCCCACGCTGTTGGTGATCAGCTTTCTGATCTTCATCATCATCCAGCTCCCGCCCGGCGACTACCTGTCCAACAAGATGGCGGAACTGCAGTCGCAGGGCGATCAGGCGGCCCTCGACAAGATCGCGTTCATGCGCGCGCAGTACGGTCTCGACCGGCCGTTCATCGAACAGTATCTCGTGTGGTTGGGCGCGTGGCCGGGTGCCAACGGATTCGAAGGCATGCTGCAGGGTTATATGGGGCATTCGTTCGAGTACGACATGCCGGTCAGCGAGGTCGTCGGCGAGCGCCTGTGGCTGACGATCGTGGTTTCCGTGGCGACGATCATCTTCACCTACGTCGTGTCGTTTCCGATCGGCGTGTATTCCGCCGTGCGCCAGTATTCGGTAGGGGACCACGTCCTTACGTTCATCGGCTTCCTCGGCCTCGCGACGCCGAACTTCCTGCTGGCCCTCGTGCTGCTCTACCTCGGCAACCGCTATCTCGGCACCGAGATCGGCGGCCTCATGGACGAGCGCTACATCGGCCAGCCTTGGACCTGGGGCAAGTTCGGTTCGATCATCGAGCACCTGCTGGTCCCCACCATCGTGATCGGGACATCCGGCACGGCCGGCATGATCCGGCGGCTGCGCGCCAACCTGCTCGACGAACTGCAGAAGCAATACGTGGTGACCGGGCGCGCCAAGGGCCTGTCCCCGGGCCGGTTGCTGATGAAATACCCGCTGCGCATGTCGCTCAACCCCTTCATCGCCGATATCGGCAATATCCTGCCCCACATCATTTCGGGCGCGGCGATCGTGTCGGTGGTGCTGTCGCTGCCGACCACGGGCCCCATGCTCCTGCAAGCGCTGGAAGCCCAGGATCAGTTCCTCGCCGGATCGTTCCTGATGCAGCTCGCGGCGCTGACGGTGATCGGCATGTTTCTCTCCGATCTTGCACTCGCTGCCCTCGATCCACGCATTCGCCTCGGTGCGGGAGGCACGCGATGACCGATCGCGCCGACCGCCCGGGCCTCGATCACTACGTCTCCAAGGACACCTTCGACCCCTACTCCGTCGAGAAAATGACGGCGGAGCAAGAACGATTCTTCCGTGCGTCGCAGTGGACGATGATGTGGTGGAAGTTTCGGCGCCACAGGTTGGCCGTGATCTCCGGCGTCATCCTCCTGGTGCTCTACGGCTCGATCCTGATCAGCGAGTTCCTGGCGCCCTACGAGCTCAACCACCGCGACCGCAACCACATCTATGCTCCACCACAGGAGATTCATCTCTTTCATGAGGGCAAGTTCGTCGGCCCGTTCGTCTATGGCTACGACGTGCGACTGAACCTCGACACGTTGACGCGCGAGTACACGCCCAATCCCAAGAAAATCCAGGAACTGCGGTTCTTCTGTCGCGGCAGCGAGTACATGTTCTGGGGCATGTTGGAGGCCGACCTGCACCTGTTCTGCCCGGCCCACGGCGGCACGGCGTTCATTCTCGGCACGGACCGCCTCGGACGAGACGTGCTGTCCCGAATCATCATCGGAACGCGGATCTCGCTCACCGTCGGACTGATCGGAATCACGATCAGCTTCTTGATCGGCATCATCCTGGGCGGACTGGCCGGGTACTACGGCGGCTTCGTCGATGCGACCGTGCAGCGTATGATCGAGATCATTCGGTCGTTCCCGGAACTGCCGCTGTGGATGGCGCTTTCGGCGGCGCTTCCGGTCACCTGGAGCCCGGTGCTCGTCTACTTCGGGATCACGATCATCCTCGGCCTGATCGACTGGACCGGTTTGGCCCGCGCCGTCCGATCGAAGCTCCTGGCGCTCCGGGAGGAGGACTTCGCGACAGCGGCCATGCTCATGGGCGCGTCGCCGCGACGCATCATCGGAAAACACCTGTTGCCGTCGTTCATGAGCCACCTGATCGCCTCGGCAACGTTGTCCGTTCCCTCGATGATCCTCGGGGAGACCGCGCTGTCGTTCCTCGGGATCGGGCTACGACCGCCGATCACGAGTTGGGGCGTTCTCCTCAACGAAGCCCAGAACATCAACGTCGTGGCGGTCCATCCCTGGCTCATGTTGCCCGTGATCCCCGTCATCGTGACGGTCCTGGCGCTCAATTTCTTCGGCGACGGGTTGCGCGACGCCGCCGATCCCTACAAGTAGGGTCCGCCGTTTTCTCACGTTCGTTCGAGCCATAAGCTCGATTCGAGGGCGCCGGGCGCGAGCGTCAGGCGCCCGAGCGGCGAGCCGTCGAGACGTGCCGCCAATCTCGTTCGCACATAGTGGCTCGACCAGAGAATCTTGAACCTGCCTCCGATCAGCAGCGGGGCGAGGGCCGACTGTTCGTTGTAGGCGCGCCACGCCCATTCCCGAGGATAGGGATCGGGCAAGAAGATGTCGTGGAAGTGCAGCAACGCCCCTCTGGGCAATGCCGGCACGAGCCGGTTCAGAACGATGTCCACGTCCGAACCGGGAATCAGGAGGTGGCTCGAATCCACGAAGAGAACGTCGCCCGGCGCGAGTGCAGCGACGAGTTCATCGTCGCCATCCTGCAGGGTTCGGCGATGCAGCGCGACGGGGAGCCCCGACAAGGAGGCCCGTGGCGCCGGGTCGATGCAAGCGACGTTCGTGACCATCGTGGCGTCGGCGACGGCGCGGCTCATGAAGCGTGTCGAGTGGCCCGAACCGATCTCGACGATTCGCTTCGGCGCTCGTTCGCGCACGATCGTGTAGGCCATCGCCGCATCGAGTCGGGGAAACCAGTCTTGACGCCAGCGCGGTTCGGGAGCCGGAGCATCGTCGGCGATCGCCGTCAGGCTCGCGGCGTGCCGCTCGCCGGCGGCCAGCCATACGGCCATGGACGCGCTCGCCTCACGGAACAGGTTCTCGAGGGTCGCGTACGGCGTGCGCGGCGGTTCGATGCCGGCGGCGTAGCGATACGGAAGGAAGAATCCACGCGGTCGACCCAAGGCGGTCGACAGCAACGACAGCAGGCGGCGCGCGTTCGCCACCGCAGTCGACCGTTACCCGAACGACGGCTCGCGGTTGCCGGGGCGCAGGCTCATGCCTTCCTTCGCCACGATCGAGCCGGGCCGCAACGTCGCAACCTGGCGCGCGATCTCGTCCATGAAGTCGTCGTTGTGATCGGGGTCATGGTGGAACACGCAGTACTGGCCGACCCCCGCCGCATCGCATAGCCGGGCGCCTTCCTGCCACGTCGAATGACCCCAGCCGACGCGGTTCTTGTATTCATCGTCGGTGTACATGCCGTCGTAGACGACCAGGTCCGCGCCACGGATCAGATTGAGAATGTTCTGATCCATCCCGCCCTGTTTGTGCTCGGTATCGGTGAGATAGCAGATCGATCGCCCCTTGTAGTCGACGCGGTATCCCGTCGCTCCGTTGGGGTGATTGAGCGGCGATGTGCGCACCTCGACATCCGGATAGGGCTTCAAGGTGTCGCCGCCCTTGAAATCGTGAAACGACAACTTGCACTGGAAGATTTCCAGCGGCACCGGAAACAGCGGTGCCATCATGAGTTCCGTGAGGGCGTAGCGAATGGTGTGCTTGGGCAGCAGATGCCCGGCCCAGATTTCGAACTCGTTGGTCGGAATGAATGCCGGTCGGAAGAACGGCATTCCACAGACATGGTCGAAATGGGTGTGCGTCAGAAACAGCTTGGCTTTGAGGCCTTTGCGCGACGCCAGACTGTTGCCGAGGTAACGCAATCCCGTCCCGGCATCGAAAATCAACAGCTGATCGCCACACCACACCTCGAGGGTGGAGGTGTTGCCGCCGTAGCGGATGATATCGGGTGCGGAACAGGCCACGCTTCCGCGAACGCCCCAGAAGCGCACAAAAAAGTCGTCGTTTACCGACAATGGCTGCTCCGACCCGTGGAGGCGATATGGTGCATCAGGATTGCGCGAGTTTGCTGGCAAAGCTTCTTAGCCGCCGGGGATCAGACGTTCAAGCGGTAGCCGCCCGGTTCCGTCAGCAGCAAGGTGGCCTTCGCAGGGTCCACTTCCATTTTTTGGCGCAACCTGTAGATGTGGGTCTCTAGCGTGTGGGTTGTCACCCCGGCGTTGTAGCCCCAAACCTCGGAAAGAAGCACCTCACGCGTGACCAAGCGGTTGCCGATCCGGCATAGGTATTTGAGGATTGCGGTCTCTTTCTCGGTCAACCGAACCTTCGTTTTGCTGCCGTCTCTGGTCAGAACCTTCCCGCTCGGGCGAAAGGCGTAGGGACCGATCCGGAAGACCGCGTCCTCACTTTGCTCGTATTGGCGCAGGTGGGTGCGCATCCGGGCGAGGAGGCTGGCGAGGCGAAACGGCTTGGTGACGTAATCGTTGATGCCCGAGTCGAAGCCCTTCAGCTCGTCTGCCTCGGTGGCTGCCGCCGTCAGCATGATGATGGGCATCGAGAGACCGGATTGGCGGATCGTACGGCAAACGTCGCGGCCATCGATGTCCGGTAATCCGACGTCGAGCAACAACAGGTCGAATCGCTCCTGGCGGGTGCGGTCGAGCGCCTCGTTGCCGGCGCCGACCGATTCGACCTCGAATTCCGGGTGCATCGACAACTGTTCCGCCAGCGCCGATCGCAGGGCCAGATCGTCGTCGACCAACAGCACGCGTTTCTTGGCGGTCATCATCGTTACGTTTTACCCTATCGGCCAGGATCGTGCCCGACGAATCGATGGCCCCTAACGCGTTGTTACCAATGGACCTTTGGGTCCCGCTCGAGCGACCCGGTGGAGGCGGCGGCAGACCGGGAAATCGGCTATGACTGCTGCCATGCCGAAGGGCACCCCCACCGCCGCAATGACCGACGAACTGCATGCCGTCGCCCGGGCCATCGGGGATCTGCGGCGCGGGGTTCCGATCGTGCTGCGCGACGAAAATCGTGCGCTTCTCGTTCTCGCGAGCGAACTGATCACCGCGGAATCGCTGGAACGGCTCGCGATCGAAGGCCCGCCGTTGCTGGTGCTGACGGCCAACCGCGCGGCCGTGCTGCACGTTCCACCCACGGGGGACGACGTCGTCACCATCGCCGCAGATCGACTCGCGATCGATACCATCCGAAGCCTCGGCGATGCGACGAGCGACTTGAACAACCCGCTTCGTGGACCGTTCCGAACCGCCGGCCATCATCCGCTGGCCACGAGTGCCGTTCGCCTGTGCAAGGTGGCCCGCCTTCTTCCGGCGCCGATGGTCGTTGCTGTCGAGGCACTGCGGGTTGGCACCGGATACCTGGTCGTATCAGCCGACTCGATCCTCGCCTACGAGGAGAATGCTGCCCGATCATTGACCATCGTATCCAGTGCCCAGGTCCCGCTGGCCGACGCCGCGAACGTGCGAATCGTCGCTTTTCGGCCGTCGGACGGCGGGGTCGAACACGTTGCGATCATCGTCGGCGAGCCCTCGAGTGACATGCCACCCCTGGTCCGCCTGCACTCGGAGTGTTTCACGGGAGACCTGCTCGCGAGCCTGCGTTGCGATTGTGGCGACCAATTGCGGGGGGCCATCACGCTGTTTGCCCAGGGGAACGGTGGAATCCTCCTCTATCTCGCCCAGGAGGGCCGCGGAATCGGTCTCATCAACAAGCTCCGCGCCTATGCCCTCCAGGATCAGGGGTTCGACACGATGGAGGCCAATCGACGGCTCGGGTTCGAAGAAGACGAGCGGGTCTTCCTGCCGGCGGCCGAGATGTTGCGCCGCCTTGGGGTGCCGCGGGTGCGCCTTTTGACCAACAACCCCGAGAAAGTGGCGGGTTTGGAGCGCTGCGGCATCGCGGTCACCGAACGCGTTGGCCACGCCTTCCCGGCCAATCCCCACAATCAGCGCTATCTCGCGACCAAGGCCGAACGCGGCCATCTGCTCTAGCGTTTGCGACCCGGCAAGTCTTACCGCCGGGCCAGCCCGGCAGACCAGCCCGCAATCTAAATAATTGAAATACAACGATTTATCTTTGGAACGGGGCTTGCTTCGCTCCAAGCGGAGGGCTCATGAGCGTCGGCGCCGTATCATCTACCAATTCCATCGCGACTCGAACGATTCTGCCTGGCGACGATTTCGAAGGCTGGCTCGCCTCGCGAAACCGCCCCGAGGCAGCGCCGAACCGTGACCGGGCCCAGCCGAACGCCCAACCGCGGACGCTGTTCCCGGGCGATGACATGGAGGCCTGGACGGCCTCGATGCAATCCCCCGCCAAGCCCGAGGGCACCTTTTGGGGCAAGGACGGATTTACCTTCCGCGACGTCCTCGACACGCTGAACCCCCTACAGCATTTGCCGGTGGTGGGCTCCATCTATCGGTCCATCACGGGCGAAACCGTGTCCCCGGGCGCGCGTATCATCGGTGGAACGATCTTCGGCGGACCGCTGGGTCTCGTTTCGTCGGTGGCGGACTCCATGCTCGAAGACGTCTCGGGCAAGTCGGCCGGCGGTCACGTCATGGCCGCGTTGGGTTTCAAAGACAAGTCGGTCCCGTTGGTCGACGAGATACCGGCCGCCGTCGCGATCGCGTCCAAAGGTGGCGCATCCGACAAGCTGAACGACGAAAAAATCGACGTGGCCGAGCTCGGGCCGATCGAACAAGCGACCATCGTCGCGAGCGCGGCCCCCGGACCGGCCGCGCCCGCACCGATCACGCCATCGAACAACGCTCAACGACCGGCCTTCCTCAGCACGCCCCGGATCAACACGGCCGTGAGCCCCTACCCGATGATGCTGCCGCCCAATGTGGCGACGAAGGGCAAGGGGCCGTTGCCTGCGACGGCGACCGTCGCCCGCGAGGGCGCCACCGTACGTCGGGCCGAGGAATACACGGCGGTCGAACTGCTCGACATCTTCAAGCGGTATCAGCAGGCGAGCCAGCTTCGGCCTGCCGGCGACGAGCGCCGCCAGGAAACGGAAGAGCGACTATAGGTTTTGTGGTTTTGTCGGAGGAGGAGTCTTGGTACTCACTGTGGCCCTGCCCCGGGCGGTCGTGCGGCCGCCGCGAACGGCGCAGGTCATTCCCCTAAGGATACGGATGCCGTTTTCGAACATCATCGCGGTCTCGCCTGACGGACGCCTCAAATGGCGCGGCCGGCCCTACCGATGCGCGCTCGGCCGGGCGGGCGTTGCGGTCACCAAACGGGAAGGGGACGGCGCCACCCCGATGGGTTGTTTCAGCCTGCGCCGCGTCTTCTACCGCGCCGATCGACTCACCCCGCCGCGAACCGGATTGAAAACGGACGCCACGTCGCCAACGGACGGTTGGTGCGACGATCCGCGCGACGAGCGCTACAACCAGTTCGTCACCTTGCCCCATCCGGCGAGCGCGGAGACCCTGTGGCGCGATGACTCGCTCTACGACATCGTCGTTGTCCTCGGTTTCAACGACGCGCCCGCGATTCCCGGCTGCGGCAGCGCCATCTTCCTGCACGTGGCGAGCGGGGACTACGAACCGACGGCGGGGTGTGTCGCGGTCGCCCGGGACGACCTGCTCCAGATCCTGGAACACTGCAGCGGCGATACGCGGCTCTGCATCCTGGGCTAGGGAACGATGGCCCGGTGGCCGAAGACCATGGTCCCGACCCGAACCTCGGTCGCACCGAACGCCACGGCGATTTCATAGTCGGCGCTCATCCCCATCGACAGCTTGGTGAGCCCAGCGCGACGCGCGAGGTCCGCCAACAGCGCAAAATGCAGTGACGGCTCCTCGTCGACCGGAGGAATGCACATCAGCCCGGTGACCGGCAGTTGCCAATCCTCGCGACAGCGGCGGATGAAGCCCTCGGCATCGGCGGGCGCGACTCCCGCCTTCTGCGGCTCCTCGCCGGTATTGACCTGCACGAAACACTCGCGCAAACGGTGATCCGGGCGGCGTTCCCGGTGAATCGCTTCGGCCAGGCGCGGGCGATCGATGGTTTCGATCACATCGAACAAGGCCAACGCCTCGCGCACCTTGTTCGTCTGCAAGGGCCCGATCAGGTGGAGGCGCACGTCCGGGAGGGCCGCGAGAATCCGAGGCCACTTCTTCCCAGCTTCTTGCACGCGGTTCTCACCGAACTGCCGATGGCCGGCCTCCAGGGCGGCCTGAATTGCCGCCGCGTCGTGCCCCTTGGCCACAGCAATCAGTTCGACCGATCGAGGGTCGCGCCCGGCGGTACGGGCCGCCTCATCGATACGTCGGCGAACAACGGCCAAATTGCCGGCGACGGCCTCGATCGTCACAATAGTTCCCGGTTGTCGGTCATGGCATTCTCGGACGCGAAAGCCATGCCGTTGACGCTAGCAGAGCACGCGCGCCACCTCAAAGGGTCGCGCATTCCCCGCCTCTGGTTCATCACCGATGAACGCCGCAGCAGCGACCCGCTCACGAGCATTGCCTCCCTTCCGGCGGGGAGTGGCGTCATCTTCCGTCACTATGGCGCGGCGGGTCGGGAGCACTTGGCAAAGGCCATAGCGCGTCTCTGTCGGCGCCGACGGATCACCCTCTTGATCGGTGGCGACTGGCGGTTGGCGCAACGGGTTCGAGCCGGCGGATTGCATCTCCCTGAGGGGAGTCGAAGCCACCGGCGCTGGAAACGGGGCGCGCTCCTGACGGCGGCGGCGCACTCCGAAAAAGCGCTGGTTTGGGCCGACCGCGTCGGCGCCGATGCCGTTTTCCTGTCGCCCCTGTTCCCGACGGCGAGCCATCCGGGCGCCCGGGCGTTGGGCACGGTGCGCTTCTCCCACCTCGTCCGTCGCCGTGCGCGAACGCCAGTGATCGCGCTGGGTGGGGTTGCCGCCGATCGCAGCCTCGCAGCGAGACGTGCGGGCGCTTCGGGTTTTGCCGCGATCGGCGCCTTGGCCAAACGAGGGCGAACTCGGACGAACTAGTGGCGGGGGAATGCGCTGGTGACGTAACGACGCAGCGCCCTGACACAGTCTCCAACGGACTGGGCCGTGGTATCGACGGTGAGTTCGGCGGCCTCCGGTTCCTCATAGGGCGCACTGACACCGGTGAAATCGGCGATCTCGCCGGCGCGCGCCCGGCGATAGAGGCCCTTGGGATCGCGCGCTTCGCAGGTCGCGAGGTCGGCCCGGATGTAAATCTCGTGAAAGCCGGCAGCCGCGGCTCGGCGTGCGCGGTCACGATCCGATCGGTAGGGGGAAATCAACGAGGCAATGACGACAAAGCCGGCCTGGGCCATGAGCGCCGCGACTTCGCCCACGCGTCGGATGTTCTCCGAGCGCTCCTCCGGCGAGAACCCGAGATCGGCGTTGAGGCCATTTCGCAGATTGTCCCCGTCGAGCACGAACACCTGGTAACCGTCGGCGAACAACTGGCGTTCGAGATCCAACGCCAATGTCGACTTGCCGGCGCCGGAGAGCCCCGTAAACCAGAGAACGCCGCCGGAATGGCCATTGCGCCGGACACGGTCCGCGGACGATACCCGGTGTTCGACTTTGGCTACGTTGGTCGCGCGGACCGTGACCGATGGCCGCTGGTCGGCATAACCTTCCATGCTGATGAGGCCGCCGCCCCCGACGCGGTGCTCATCGATGAGGGCAAAGCGGCCCGAGCGGACCAAACTCGAGGCTTCATCGAAGGCGATCAGGCGGTCACAACGCAGGGTCAGCTCGGCCACTTCGTTTCGTTCCACGCGATCGGCCGGACGCTCGGCCAGATCCTCAGCATCCACCACGTGATGGATGCGCTGGACGCGGACGCCAACCTCGGCCGTCATGATCCGCAACCGGTAGCGGCTCCCGGTGACGATGGGTCGCGATCCGAGCCAAAGGACGCGGCCGCGAAAAACATCGGATTCGATCGGTGCCGTATCGGTGTGGCTCGCGAGTTCCCCGCGTTCGACGACAAGGGGTTCATCGAGCGTGATGCCGATCGATTCTCCGGAAACCGAAATCTCCGACGACGGGCCCGGCCAGCGTTCGATACTGACGACTCGCGCGGTCTGGTTGCTGGGGGAGAAGAGCAACGGGTCGCCTACGCGGAGCGTTCCCGATTCCAGGCGGCCAGCCAGGACGCGGCGGTCGCCGAACTTGTAGACGTCTTGAATGGGCAGACGGAGCGGCGCTGTGTCGGGGGCGGGCGGCAGGGCCATGCGATCGAGCGCCATGGTCAGGAGGCCGCCGCTATACCAGGGCATTTGCGCCGAAGGATTCGCGAGGTTGTCGCCGTCCCGCGCGACCGTCGGGATGATCGCAATCGGATCGTGATCCATCGCGCGCCCCGATCGTTCCGCGATCTTGGTTCGTTCGAGCTCGGCGATGATCGCGTCGAGATCGGCAGCCTCGCTGGCGATTGGGTTGGTGATGTCCTGATCGCCCAGCGATCGATAGCGTCGGCCGCCGCGCGCGAAGTAGAGATCGACGACGGGAATGGCTTCGCGGCGCACGTAGCGCCAGATGTCGAGTTCCGTCCATTGCAACAGCGGATGAACCCGGACGTGTCCACCGGGGGCGACCGTCGTATTGAACAGGTCCCCGAATTCGGGTGGCTGATCCTTGATATCCCAGGCGCCCTGGTCGTTGCGCGGGCTGAACACGCGCTCCTTGGCGCGCGTCGCCTCCTCGTCTCCCCGGATGCCGACGATCAGGGCATCGAACCGGTGTTCCGCCAGCATGGCTTTGAGTCCGGCGGTTTTGCGGTCGGCCGAACGGGCCGCGGGCGGGAGCGTCGGATCGATGGTCTCGACCGGAGGGCAGGTGCCAACGATGAGGTCGAGGTTCCAAGCCGCGGCAATCTGGGTGCGATAGGCGTACATCTCGGGGAACTTCTTCCCGGTGTCGACGTGGAAGACCGGAAAGGGAACACGCCCCAGGAACGCCTTGCGTGTCAGCCACAGGAGCGCGCCCGAATCCTTGCCCAGCGACCACAGGAGAGCCGGCCGCCGAAACGCGTGGAAAGCTTCCCGAAGGATGTAGACGGAATCGGCTTCGAGCCGATCGAGGGCGTCCATGGGGCTCCTGATACTCGGGCGGCTGCCTTTTAAGCGAGAGCCCGATCAGCGACAAACAAAAAAAGAGGGCGGACCGAAGTCCGCCCTCTTGTCTCCCGTCCGATAAGGGACGTTAGAACGTCAGCGTGGTCTCGATCAGGATTTCGGTCGCCTGATTCTCGTTGGCGGCCGCACTTACGTTGTCTTCCCAATCGTAGAACCGGATACCACCGCCGAGGGTGAAGCCGCCACCCATCGTGCGACGGACCGACAGACCCCACTCGGTGACTTCGTCTTCGCCGTTGCGGACGCCCGCCGCGGTCAGAGAGTCGACCGTGCGCTTGTAGTACTCGACGCCCATCAGCCACGGACCCGTCTGGTATGTGACGCCCACCACCCAATGCACGTCATCGCTCTCGCCCGGGATGGTCGCGTTGTTGAAGAACGCATCGTCCTTCATGTACGCGCCGCCGATGGTCCAGCCCATGAAGCTGACCTGGGCACCGATGGCCCACTGGGTGCGATCGGTCGTGTCGGTATCGGTCGACTCCTGGCTGCCCTTGTCGTACGAACCGGCGATCCGGACGTCCGCGTTGCCGAACTTCGTCGTGTAGTTGAAGCCCAGGTTGAGGATGTCACCCTGTTGCCCAGCGCCAGCCGAAGTGTCGGTCTTCGCGAAGCCAACGCCGAAGCGGCCGTTGTTCTCCGTGTTGTCCGGCGTGTAGCTGATGCCGAGTTGCAGTGCGTTGTTGAGGAACCGCGGCGTGTAGTAGGTGATCTTGTTCGCGTCACCTGCAGCCGGGACAAGGAGCGGTGAGCCGGCCAACTGGCCGATGCCCGTGCCGAGTGCCGCTGCCGGCGGTGTTGCAACGCCCTGCATCGTCGGCACGCCGACGATCCGGCTAGCAAGCACGAACGGCTGGCGGATGAACATCTTGTTGCCGGCTGCGTCGCGGTTGCCGAGTTCGATGCGGCCCCACACGGCCGGGTTCTCGATCCACATGTAGGCTTCGTCGACGATGTCGACTTCACCGGTGCCAGCCGTGCCCGGCACGGACGACGTGGCTGAGAACCCAGATTCACCTTCGAGTTCGATCTGAACGCCGACGGTGACGCCGTTGTCGAGCTTGGTCTGACCGCGGAACTGGATCTGCGAGTCCTGACCGAAGCCGAAGTTACGACGATTCGCGCCGGGCTCGCCGACGCCATCGTCCTGATTCACGTAGCCGGCCTGGACACGGAAGTTGCCGTGAACTTCGATGTTGATCGGGTTTCCGGCCTGGGCGAACGCGCCGCCCGACAGGAGACCGGCCGCCACCAGGGCCGTGCTACCAACTAGTGCTTTCTTCATTCAAATTACCTCTCTTGATCGGCCTGGCGGGGTGTTCCGCCACGCTGTTGTCGTTGGGTACTTGGACGGGCGCAGTAGGCCAGCGAAGACCATGGAGCGTCAAGAAAATCGGCCTCGACTGTGTCTCAATTTCCTCCGCTGTGGCGGGTTGGCAACACCGTTAACTTCCCTGTCTCTTCAGGGCTTTGCAGAGCATCTTTAAGGTCACCAAGATGTTGGGTGTAGCGCTGCCACCGTCCCACCGCCGACCGGTAGATCGGACGGCGCACCTGCGCCGCGCTCACGGTCTGGACGGCACGACGATTTTCATGAAAATTCAAACAGTTAGGGTCCCAGTCGAGGCCGAGAAACTCGACCAGCCGTTGCGCGCCGGCGGTCACATCCCCGACCAACTCCTCGTAGCGGACCTCCAACATCTTGATTCCGAGGGCCGCCCAATGGGCCATAAGGTTTCGATACTCCGCGTAGTGCATGCCGATCTCGCGCAGGTCGCGCGCGTAGGCCTGTCGGTCGCCGAAATCCTGGAAGTAGATCGAGACACACGTATCCAGAGGGTTTCGTGAACAGTGGACAATCTTCGAGCGAGGAAGAGCGAGGGCGAGCAACCCGACGTTCTGGAAGTTGTGCGGCAGCTTGTCCACGATTCGGCGCTTCCCCGGGCCAAAGCGCTCGAGCTGAAACACGTATTCCCGGCTGAGCGCATCGAGCGCCGTCGCGCTAAGCCCGACCACACATTCCGGGTAGGCCTGGGATGAACCGAGGCGCGCTGGCAGGCCCTGGGCGAGATCGTCGAACACCGTCAGTTCGCCGGCGACGGCTACGTCGCGATGACCGGCGAGAATCTGTTCGACGAGGGTCGTTCCCGATCGCGGCATACCGACGATGAACACCGGCACGTCGGAGTCGTTGCTCGAGCGAGGAAAATTTGCAAACCGCGCTTCGGCGAAAGCGCGGATCAGGCGTTCCGTCGTGCCGCGGTGGGCGGTGACCGGCACGGCCTGCGATCGGAGCGCGTGCCCGGCGCGTAGCGCCACGAACGCTTCGTCGATTCGTCCCTCGGCGTCGTAGAGCTTCGCGAGTTCGAACAAGACCGCCCGGCGGTCCTCGCTGGGGGTGTCGGACTTGTCGCGGATTTCTTCGAGGACGGCGATCGCTCGGGCGCGATCGTCGAGCGCGACAGCCACCTGGGCAAACACCAGAGCGGCCTCCACGTTTCTGGCCTCGAGCAATGGAGCAAGTCGATCGGCCGCGTCGGCAAAACGCCGGTCGGCGATCAGCGCGCGAGCCAATGCGATGCGGCCGACCCCGGCTTGGGGCCGGGCCGCGACGAGTGGCTCGAGGAGGGCGAGGGCCTCCGCGACGTCGCCGTTCGCCCGGAGAGCATCGGCCAGCGCGACCTGGAACGCCGGATCGACCGCCAATTGCGGAAATCGCTCGCCAGCGCGCCGATACGTGGCGATTGCATCGGGATAGAGTTCCCGCTGACGCTGGATCAAAGCGAGTCCGAGCCAAACCTCCCGCGGCGAATCCTTGGCGCTGGTCATTTCCTGGTGGAGCTGTTCGGCCTCCACCAGCGAACCAAGTTGGCGCAAAGCGATCGCGAGGTTGAGCTTGGCTTCGAGCCAACCGGGAGCGAGGCTCAGCGCCCTTCGGAACTGCTCGATCGCTTCGTTTGTCCGGGCCTGATGGGCCAGGGACAGCCCGAGTCCCAGACGCGAGGCCGGTCGATTCGGGTCGATGGCGAGCGCATCCCCGAACGCCACCGCCGCCGACGCGGCGTTTCCCCCGGCCAGCCGTACCCGACCGAGATTCTCGTGGATCGAGGCTTCGCGCGGGGCCTGGCGCGACGCACGCTCGAGGTTCTCGATCGCCTCGGTTTGCCGGCCGAGCTCGGCCAGGGCCAGGCCGCGAATGTGCAGGGCGTCGGCATTGCCGGGATCCCGAGAAAGATAGCGTCGACAGCCGGCCTCCGCCTCGGCAAACCGTCCCGATTGCAGCAGCCGCAACGCGTCCTGAACGGGATGAACCAAGCGGAGCCCTTGCCCGGAGGGGAGTCCCAGACTACCTAGCAGGGACAGAATTGGTTACGATAGACCCTAGCGACCCGTCTGGACACACGTCGACGAGGGTGCGGAGATCAATGATGAACATGGCTCGACCGATGGTGATGGCCGTAACGCTGTTGGCGTTTGCCGCCTGTTCCAATATCCCGCGTGGACCGGCGGAAGAGTACGTCAACGTTCAGCGCAACGTGGCGTTGCCCAAGAGCCAGGCCGAGAAGGCGACCGGCGGCAAACTCTTCGGCGACGACGGCATCGTGCTGTTTGGGCCGCGCAAGAACGTGGGCGAGGATGGCAGCGGGGGCGGCGGTGGCATCGGGGTGAACGCCTACCTATGGCGCGCTTCGCTCGATACCGTGGCCTTCATGCCGTTGTCGTCGGCCGATCCATTCGGTGGCGTCATCATCACCGATTGGTACAGTCCCGTGGAAACCCCGGAAGAACGCTTCAAGGTGACCGTCTACATCCTCGACACCCGTTTGCGCGCGGACGGATTGCGCGTCGCCGTGTTCCGCCAGACCCGCCAGCGCGGCGACTGGTTGGACGCCAAACCGACGGCAGACACGGCGACCAGCATCGAGAACGCCATCCTGACGCGTGCGAGAGAACTCCGCATCGCCACGGCCTCGACACAACGGCGCTGATCGACGATCCCGCCTCTTGCGACGGCGATTGTTCGCTGAAATGATCGCCGGCCGATTTTGCCTGAGGTGCGTCGATGGCTCGCGAGAGCGCGGCCGGGCGTTATAACGCCAAGGAAACCGAAACCAAGTGGCAGAGGACTTGGTCCGAGCGTCGGGTCTTCGAAGCCACCGAATCCTCGACGCGGCCCAAGTACTATGTGCTCGAGATGTTCCCCTATCCGTCGGGGCGCATTCACATGGGCCACGTGCGCAACTACACGCTGGGTGACGTCATCGCGCGCTACAAGCGCGCGCAGGGTTTCAACGTCCTGCATCCGATGGGTTGGGATGCGTTCGGGCTGCCGGCCGAAAACGCAGCGCGCGACCAGAAGGTGCACCCGGCGCGCTGGACCTACGACAACATCGCGGCCATGGGTCGCGAGTTGCGCAGCATGGGGTTGTCGATCGACTGGTCGCGGGAGGTCGCCACCTGTCATCCCGAATATTATCGCCATCAACAGGCGTTGTTTCTCGACATGCTCGCTGCGGGATTGGTCGCCCGGCGCAAGTCGGTCGTCAACTGGGACCCCGTCGATCAGACCGTGCTCGCCAACGAGCAGGTGATCGACGGGCGCGGGTGGCGATCCGGCGCGCCCGTCGAGAAGCGCGAACTCGACCAGTGGTCGTTTCGCATCACCGAATACAGCAGCGACCTGTTGGTGTCGATCGCCGACCTTCCGCGCTGGCCGGAGCGCGTCCGGTTGATGCAGGAGAACTGGATCGGACGCTCCGAGGGCATGACATTCCGCTTCGAGCTCGCGGGCCGGAGCGATCGGCTCGAGGTGTTTTCGACGCGGCACGACACGCTGTTCGGCGCCAGCTTCTGCGCGATTTCGCCAGAACATCCCCTGGCCCGCGACGTGGCCAAGCACGACCCTCGCGCGGCCGAGTTCATCGCCGAGTGTCAGCGCCTGGGAACCAGCGAGGCCGTGATCGAGCAGGCCGAAAAGCGCGGCTACGACACCGGGGTCAAGGCGCTCCACCCATTCGCGCCGATCGGCCTGCCGGTCTACATCGCCAACTTCGTGCTGATGGAATACGGAACCGGGGCGATCTTCGGCTGCCCGGCCCATGATCAGCGCGACCTCGATTTCGCTCGGAAATACGGTCTGCCGGTACGGCCCGTGGTCGCGCCGAGCGGTGCCGACCCGTCCGCGTTCTTGATCGGCGAGGCGGCCTACGATGGCCCCGGCATCCTGATCAACTCGCAGTTCCTGGATGGGCTGTCGATCGAACAGGCCAAGTCACGGATGGCCGATCGCATGGAGGCCGAAGGCCTCGGCACGCGAACGATCAACTTCCGGCTGCGCGATTGGGGCGTGTCGCGGCAACGCTACTGGGGCTGCCCGATTCCGGTCATCCATTGCCCGAGTTGCGGGGTCGTGCCGGTGCCAAAGAAGGACCTGCCGGTCGTGTTGCCGGACGACGTGACCTTCGAGCGGCCGGGCAACCCACTCGATCATCATGCGACCTGGAAGCACGTCGCCTGCCCGAAATGCGGCACCAAGGCGCGCCGGGAGACCGATACCTTCGATACGTTCGTCGACTCGTCCTGGTATTTCGCCCGTTTCTGTTCGCCCCGGGCCGACGTGCCGGTGACGAAGTCCGCCGTCGACTATTGGCTGCCGGTCGACCAGTACATCGGCGGCATCGAACACGCGATCCTGCATCTTCTGTACTCGCGCTTCTTCACCCGGGCGATGCGCCGGACCGGACACGTGTCGCTCGACGAACCGTTCGCGGGGTTGTTCACGCAGGGCATGGTGCTTCACGAGTCCTACCGCGATGAACAGGGCAAGTGGCTGTATCCGGAGGAGGTGGATCGCCGCGACGATGGAACGGTGATCTGTATCGCGACGCGGCGGCCGGTGACGGTCGGCCGCCGCGAGGTGATGAGCAAGTCGAAGAAGAACGTCGTGGCGCCCGGGACGGTCATCGACAGCTACGGCGCCGACACGGCGCGCTGGTTCATTCTTTCCGATAGCCCGCCGGATCGCGACCTGGAATGGACCGACGCGGGCGTGCAGGGGGCATGGCGGTTCGCCAACCGGCTTTGGCGCATGATCACCGGCAGCTTGGCGAACCTGCCCGCGGCCGGGAGTGCGGCGCCGGCGACGTTCAGCGACCCAGCCGTGACCTTGAGACGGGCGACGCACCGCGCTATCGCCCAGATCACGGCGGATCTCGATGCGTTTCACTTCAACGGCGCAGTTGCGAAAATCTACCAATTGGCGAATGCCCTGGCCGAGGCTCCGCAAGAGGGGGCAGGAATGGCGTGGGCGCGGCGCGAGGGTTTCGAGATGATCGTGCGCCTCGCCGGGCCGATGATGCCGCATTTGGGCGAGGAGCTTTGGCAGCAACTTGGTCAGAAGGGTCTGTTGGTCGATACCGCCTGGCCCGCCGCAGATCCGGCCCTCGTCATCGATGATCAGGTGACGATGGCGGTGCAGGTTTCCGGAAAGCTGCGCGGCACGATCACCGTGGCGCGCGATGCTGTTCAGGCCGTGCTGGAGGAACGCGCGTTGGCGGTCGACAACGTCAAGAAGGCGATCGATGGCCGTCCGATTCGCAAGGTCGTCATCGTTCCGAACCGCATCGTCAATGTCGTGGTCTGAGCGCACGAGAACGAGACTGGTGGCGGGCCTGATCGCCGCCTTTGTCGGACTCTCGGGGTGTGGATTCGAGCCGCTCTACAGCCCGCGGGCGCAAACCTCGGCCGTGGCCGAGACTTCGCTGGTGGGAATCGCGTCGTTGCCCGACCGGACGGGTCAGCTGCTGCGCAACGAGCTGGTCGATCGGCTGAACCCCAACGGCGAGCCCGACCGACCGCGCTATCACCTCGGCCTTTCGATCGCCGCGCGACGCGAAGGTCTGGCGTTCCAGCGCGATCTCACCGTGACGCGCTACAAGTTCGTGTTGTCGACGAGCTATGTGCTCAACGATTCGGTGAGCGGGACGACGATTCTTCGTGGCCAGGCGCGGGCCGTGGCGGCCTACAACGTCGTGCAGTCGGAGTTTGCCAACGTGGTGGCGGAGCGCGACGCCGAGGCGCGCGCGGCACGCGAGGTGGGAGAAGAGGTCGCTTTGCGAATTGCGGTGTTTCTCGGCGGGCGTGGTCAGGGATCGTCGCCGAAATAGCGTGCGTTGGCGGCGGTCACGAGCGATGGCGCAAATTCCTTCGCGCGCAGCCAATCGTCGCGGGCGCGATCGGCGGCGTCGCGGCGGCGCCACCACAGGGCGCGATTGAAGTAGGCGGCCCCGAGGCGGGGGTTGAGCGCGAGGGCACGGTCGAAGTCTTGCTTGGCCGCATCGAGGTCATCGCGCAGGTAACGGACCAAGCCGCGGTTGGAGTGGGCCTCGGCGTGTTCGGGCTCGCGCGCGATCGTCGCCTCGAAGTCTTCGAGCGCAGCGTCGAGATTGTCGTTGGCGAGATGCGTGAGACCACGCTCATGGAGAGAGCTCGCCGATTCTGGTTCTTCGGCGAGCGACACCGCAATGTCGGCGAAGGCGTCCTCGACCAGCCCGAGGGCCCGGGCGGTGCGGGCGCGGCCGTCGCGCGCGACCAGGAGCGCCGGATCGATGGCGAGCGCCGCCGTGTAGTCGGCCCGCGCCTGGGTGGGATCGAGCGCCAGTTCGTGCGTCGCCGCGCGGTGAAGCAGGATCAACGTGTCGTTCGGGCGTCCGAGCGCCGCGCGATCGAGATCGGCGAGGGCGCCGGGATAGTCGCGGGCAAGGCGTCGGGCGATGCCACGGCCGACGAGGGCGCCATGGAGACCGGCCTGGTGCCGCAGGGCGGCGGTGTAGTCGGCGATCGCTTCTTGGGCACGGCCATCGTCGAGGTAGCGTTGGGCGCGCTGGACATACACGTCAGCGCGGACGTTGTCGGGAAGGGCGATCGAGACGAGGGCCCGTGTGCAGCTTGGGATGCCGGTCTCGCTGGAAGTCGCGGTATAACATTCGTGGACGTGGAGGGCCCAGGCGACTTGTGCCGCAGCGGGACGGCCCGCAGCGAGAAGCAGGATCGCAAGGCCGAGTAGAGCGAACGTCGAGCGCACGAATGGTCAGGGCCACGCCGTGAATTGGGACGTCGAGTATAAGCGCCGCCCGTGTGGGAGAGGGGAAGGATGAAGGTTTTGCCGCGGCAGGCGGACGGGTTTGCGCGTCGACCACCAAGCGAGATCAACGCGGTGCTGGTCTATGGCCCGGATGCTGGTTTGGTGGCCGAACGGGTTCGTTTGTTGCGGGATAGCGTCCTGAAGGGGGTCGACGATCCGTTTCGCAGCGTGGATTGGGGGGCCGATCATTTGCTGGACGACCCAACGCGATTGGGGGATGAGGTTGCCGCCCTGAGCCTGACGGGTGGCCGACGGGTAATCCTGATTCGCAGCGCTGGGGATCGCCATAGCAAAGCGTTCGCAAGTGTCTGGGAGGGGGTTGCGGGCGATACCTTCGTTGTCGTCGAGGCCGGCGATCTGGGACCAGGATCGTCGCTGCGGCGCGGCTTCGAGAATGCCGAGCGATGCGCGGCGCTCGCGTGTTACGAAGACAGCCCCGAGGCGCTCGAGGGCGTGATTCGGGATTCGTTGCGCCAGGCCGGGATCAAGGCGGACGCAAGGGTCATCGAGATGTTGGCCGGGCGGCTTGGGAGCGATCGCCTGGCGACGCGGGCAGAGCTCGAAAAGCTCATTCTGTACAAAGGCGAGGGGACGCTTTCGGAAGGCGACGTCGATGCCATCGTCGGCGACAGCGGCGCCACATCGATCGATGACGTGGTCGCGGCGGCGGTTGGCGGGGATCAGGTGGGCCTCGACCGGGCCCTGCAACGTTGTGCGCACGAGGACGTGGCCTCGGTGGCGCTCATCCGGGCGGTGGCGAGGCACCTGATGCGGCTTCAGTTGGTGGTCGCCTCGGTGGCGCGGGGAACCCCTGCCCAGAGGGCAATCGAACAGCTGCGACCGCCCGTATTTTTCCGCCGACGGGCGGAGATGATGGCCCAAGCCCAGGTTTGGAAGCTACCAAACCTTCAGCGCGCCGGGGATTTAGTTTCTGAATCGGAACTTAATTGCAAGCGCACAGGGATCCCGGATCGAGCAGTGATGGAGCGGGCCCTCATGCGCCTAGCAAATGCCGCCAGATCTCAGGGGCGATAAATAGTTTCTATATAAGAACTATCAGACCCCTTGCTTTGCGAATTTTGGATCAGTCGGCGGCAGACATCGTCGAGCTGGTCGAGGGTTGTGTATTCGATGCGGAGCGTCCCCCCGCGCTCACCCCGGTGGCCAATGTCGACCTTGAGGCCGAGGGCCTGAGATAGATTTTGCTCGAGCGCCAGGGTGTCCGCGTCCTTGGATCGTGAGTTGCGGCCTGATAATTTCGATTTCGGTACTAAATTCTCGGCATCCCGGACGTTCAGACCACCTTGGATGATCGTTTTGGCCAGCCCGAGCGGATCGTCGGTGCCGAGCAGGGCGCGAGCATGCCCGGCGGTGAGCTTCCCACCATCGAGCAATTCGAGAACCTCCGCCGGGAGTTGCAACAATCGCACGGTGTTGGCCACGTGGCTTCGGCTTTTCCCGACGAGTTCCGCGATTCGTTCCTGGGTGTGGTTGAAATCTTCGACCAGGCGAAGGTAGGCCTTGGCTTCCTCGACCGGGGACAGATCGGATCGCTGGACGTTTTCCACGAGCGCGACTTCCAGCGCACGCGAGTCGTCGAGGTCTTTGACGACGACGGGAACCTGGCTGATTTGCGCCCGTTGGGCGGCGCGCCAGCGGCGTTCCCCGGCGATGATCTCATAGGCGTTCGTTTCGCCGGCGACCGGTCGGACCACGATCGGCTGAATGACTCCGTGCTCACGAATCGAGTCGGTGAGCTCGTCGAGCGGATCATCATCGAACCGTTGCCGCGGCTGGAAGCGATTGGGCCTGAGAAATTCGATCGGCAATTCGCGGGGTGTTCGGGCCGGGCCGGCGGCGGGCGGGTCGTCGTCGCCAAGCAGGGCGGAGAGGCCTCGGCCCAGGCCTTTGCGTTGCGTTTCTTCGGCCATCGCGGATCCCTCGGTCATGCCGCCAGCGGCGAACGTTCGCGCCGCAAGAACTCCTTCGCCAGGTCCATATAGGCGCGGCTACCGGCGCAGGTATGGTCATAGAGCAGCGCCGGCTTACCGTGCGAAGGTGCTTCCGAGACCCGAACATTGCGCGGGATGATCGTGTCGAAGACCTTCGGACCAAGGACTCCCCGAGCGTCAGCCGCGACCTGTTCCGACAGTTTGTTGCGCCGGTCGAACATCGTGAGCACGACGCCATAGAGCTCCAGCCGAGGATTGAAGGTGCGCTTGATCCGATCCACGGTTCGCAACAGTTGGCTGAGCCCCTCGAGCGCAAAAAATTCGCATTGCAGCGGCACGAGGATCGCATCGGCGGCGGTGAGGGCGTTGAGGGTCAGCAGTCCGAGCGCCGGCGGACAGTCGATCAGCACGTAGTCGTAGTTCTCGCTCGCCCCCGCAAGCGCATCGGCGATGCGATGGCTGCGGCGATCGACATCGATCAACTCCAACTCGGCGCCGAGCAAATCCACCGTGGCCGGCACCACATCCAACCCAGGGATGGCGCTCCGGCGGATGGCGTTCACCAGGGAGGACCGACCAGCGATCACGTCATAAGTGGAGTGGGTTCGATCCTTTCGGTCGATCCCAAGACCGGTCGAGGCGTTTCCTTGCGGATCCAAGTCGACGACCAGAACGCGACGCTCGACCGCCGCAAGCGCAGTCGCCAAATTGATGGCGGTCGTCGTCTTGCCGACGCCTCCCTTCTGGTTCGCGATCGCCAACGCCCGGCCGGCGTGTCGCTCCACAGTTTCATGTAGTTCCATACGAAACTCCATCTATTAGTAGTATCCTTCCAGATCTGTCCGAGCGACTCGGGGCGAGTCGGTAGCTGACCTTACAAGAACTTGTGGCCATCGATATCTCGTACTCTACCCCTTGTCCCTTGAGCAGGACGAGCCGGGTGGCCGGGCCGATCAGGCGCTCTGCCAGCCTGAGCAGCCGCTCAAGAGGGGCAAACGCCCTTGAGACGATCAGCTTGGGGGGAGGGATGTCGAGCAGTTCGACCCGGGACTCAAGCACCTTGGCGTCACTACCGGTGACTCGAATCGCCTCCCGAAGAAAAACACACTTTCGACCATCGGATTCCACCAGCGACATCCCCGTGACGCCCATTATTGACAGAACCAAACCTGGGAAACCCGCGCCGGTTCCTAGGTCGATAACGTCACCCGACTCCACGTGGTCGAGCAATTGAGCCGAGTCGAAGATGTGTCGCCCCCAGATGTCGTCAAGCGAGTTGTGCGAAACAAGATTGATCTTTTTTTGCCACCGGATCAAGAGCTCGACGTAGGCAGACAGCCTGTCAAGTGTTTCACGTGAAACACCGGTTGCCGATCTGAAATCCGAAGCCTTCATTTCGCCCGAACCATCGGGCTACTGTTTCACGTGAAACAGTCAGAATCAAGACGCGCGTTCGGTCGCGACCCGCTTGACGTGCCCGAGCAGCGAAACCAGGCCCGCCGGGGTCATACCAGGTAGCCGAGACGCCGCCCCGATCGTGGCCGGCCTACGCCGTTGCAACAGCGCCTTAACCTCGTTCGACAGGCCACTCGCCCCGTTGAACTCCAGCTCTGGCGGAATCGCGAGCGCGTCATCACGCCGGGTCGCTTCGATGTCCGATCCCTGCCGTCCCAGGTACCCTGCGTACCTCGCCTCGATACTCAGCTGATCCAGGGTCAGAGCATCGTGCAAGGCGATCCGCGGCCAAACAGCAATGACGTCCCTCAGGGAATGTTGACCCGTCCCCAACAAACCGTAGGCACTTCGGGCCACCCCATCCGCATTGACCCGAACACCATATCTATTGAGCTCTGTCGGTGTCGCCACAAGCCCTTGTAGCTCGGCCAGTGCTTCCTCATACCGGCGCCGTCGATCCTCGAACTTCCGTTGCCGACTCGCCCCAACGCAGCCAACGGCAATTCCCCGAGGGGACAACCGTAGGTCGGCATTGTCGGCCCGAAGGGACAACCGGAACTCGGCCCTGGAGGTGAACATGCGGTACGGCTCGGTGACCCCGCGCGTCACCAGATCATCGATCAACACCCCGATGTAGCCATCGGCCCGGCTCAAATGGAACGGCGATCGCCCACCCACCTTCAGCGCCGCATTCAGCCCCGCAATGAGCCCTTGGGACGCCGCCTCCTCGTACCCCGTCGTCCCGTTGATCTGGCCCGCCAGATAAAGCCCATGCAATCGCTTGGTTTCGAGCGTCGGCCAAAGTTCGCGCGGATCGACAAAATCGTATTCGATCGCGTACCCCGGCCGCCGCATCACCGCGCGCTCGAGCCCGGGAATGGTCTTGAGCAACGCTCCTTGAACGTCGGCCGGAAGCGACGTCGAGATTCCGTTCGGGTAGACCGTGTCGTCGTCGAGGCCCTCGGGTTCGAGAAAAATCTGGTGGGATGGGCGCTCCGCAAACCGCACGACCTTGTCCTCGATCGAGGGGCAGTAGCGTGGGCCGCTACTCGTGATCTGGCCGGAATACATCGGCGCCCGGTGCAGATTGGCGCGAATGATCGCGTGGGCCGCTTCGGACGTTTGCGTAATGAAACAACGCACCTGCCTCGCGGCCACGTGCGTCGTGAGACTCGAAAAAAAGAAAGGCTCCGGATCGCCGTCCTGCGGCTCCGTCGCCTCCCAATCGATCGTCCGTCCGTCGAGGCGCGGGGGTGTTCCCGTCTTCAGGCGCCCCATGGAAAACCCTAGATTTTCCAACGACTTGCCGAGCCCGACGGCCGGCGCTTCGCCGACCCGACCGGCCGCGCGCCGCTCCTCTCCGATGTGGATGACGCCGCGCAGGAATGTTCCGGTGGTGATCACGACGGCGCCGCCGCGCACCTCGGTACCGTCCGCCAACCCCACCCCAGCGACGCGACCGTTCTCGATCAGCAGGCCCTCGACTGCGCCCGCCACCACCTGCAAGTTCTCCTGCTGGAGCACGGCCTGCTGCATCGCCTGGCGATAGAGCTTGCGGTCGGCCTGGGCGCGGGGTCCTCGCACCGCCGGGCCCTTGCTGCGGTTCAGCAGACGAAACTGGATTCCGGCGGCGTCGGCCACCCGCCCCATGAGGCCATCCAAAGCGTCGATCTCCCGCACCAGGTGGCCCTTGCCGACCCCACCGATCGCCGGGTTGCACGACATTTCGCCGATGGTCTCGAAGCGGTGCGTCACGAGCGCGGTCTTGGCCCCGAGGCGCGCCGCCGCAGCCGCCGCCTCGCACCCAGCGTGTCCCCCTCCGATGACGACGACGTCGAAGCTAAGCAAGCCCACCTCCGGCGGGCGCGAACCTAATGCGACCGGGCTCGACGGTAAAGCCGGCTACTTGCCGATGCAGAAGTCCCGGAAGATCAGATCGAGCAAGTCCTCGACATCCACCCGACCGGTGATTCGTCCCAGGCACTGGGCCGCCACGCGCAGCTCTTCGGCCGCCAACTCCGGCTCCGTGTGGTCGGCGGACGCTCGGAGGGCCGCAACACAGTCCTCCAACGCCTGTCGGTGGCGCTCCCGCGTCAACGGCATCGCACCGCCTTGCACAGCCATGAGCTGATCCACTCGTTCGCGCAGCACCTGGACCAATCGCTCGAAGCCGAAGCCGGTCACGGCCGAAAGCGCAATCTCTTCTCCGTTGAGCGTCGGCCGCGCCAGGTCGGCCTTGTTGATCACGACCACCGACCTTGCATCGACCATCGCCCGCACCGCAGCCTCGCCCCGTGGCCACGTCGTGGCGTCGAATACGACGATCGTCAGATCCGCGTCAGCCGCCCGACGACGCGCACGACGAACGCCCTCCTGTTCGACGTCATCCTGGGTCTCCCGCAATCCAGCGGTGTCGACGATCGTCACCGCGTAGCCGCCGATGTCCAAACGGACCTCGATCACGTCTCGCGTGGTCCCCGCGGTGGGCGCCACGATCGCCACCTCACGTTCGGCCAAACGATTGATAATACTGGATTTTCCGACATTGGGCGCGCCGACGATGGCGATCAGCAGTCCCTCGCGCACGCGTTCTCCGACGCGCCCGTCGCCCAGGTGCTGCCGAATCTCCCCCTCGAGCACCCGAACACGTGCTCGAACGGCTTCGCCCAAGGCCGGGTCGAGCGGCTCGTCGACGAAATCGATCGTCGCCTCGACGTGGGCCAGCGCGCGGACGAGCTCGCTCCGCCATTGTTCGTAACGACGTCCGAGTTCGCCTTCGAGTTGCCGCTGGGCCATGCGACGCTGGGCATCGGTCTCGGCGTCGACCAGGTCGGCAATCGCCTCGACCTGGGTCAGATCGAGGCGCCCATGCAGGAACGCACGCCGGCTGAACTCCCCCGGCTCGGCGAATCGCACACCGGGGACGCGGCCGATCGCCTGGGCCAGCGCGGCCAGCACCGCCCGTCCGCCATGGACGTGAAATTCGGCAACATCCTCGCCGGTATAGCTCCGAGGACCCGGGAACCAGAGTACGAGGCCGCGGTCGATCAATTCGTCGCGGTCGGGATCGCGCAGGGCACGCATCACCGCCGACCGCGGGGCCGGTGCGGCTCGTCCGGTCAGAGCCCTCACGACCACCCCGGCCGCCGCGCCCGAGACGCGGACGATCGCAACGCCAGCGCGGCCCGGAGCCGTCGCCGCGGCAAAAATCGTGTCCCGATCGCTCACCGGGACATTTGAACGCACCCGGCCCGAGCCGACAACCGCCGACCGGGGTGGCGTCGATTCCGACTTAGGATGTCCGCGGCGTCTTCTGGTCGGTGAGCAACAGCAGCCGCGCGACGCGCTGGCCCTCGACCAGATGCTTTTGCAGGATTTCGTCGACGTCCTGCTTGTTGCGGTAGGTGTACCAGACCCCCTCGGGATAAATCACCATCGTCGCGCCCAGCTCGCAGCGATCGAGACATCCCGACTGGTTGATGCGTACGCGCTTGAGCTTGAGCTCGCGCACTCGGTCTTTCATGTAATCGCGCAGCTCGGGGGCGCCCTTGGCTTTGCAGCAACCACGCGGGTGATCCGCCGCCCGTTCGTTCACGCAGCAGAACACGTGGCGATAGTAGTAGGGGGCCGGGTCGTTGACCGCTGTTGCCGGATTCTTGCCGTCGGCGATCTTCTTCGTCGCTTCGTCCACGAATTTTCCTTCCTAATCTCTCTTGGTCGTCTTTGCCGCCGACCCCATCTGGGACCAGAAGTTCTTCATCATCTGCTCCCAGCCCTCGGAACCCGACGGCATCCAGGTTCGCAACAGTCGTTCCGCATCCATCGACTGAATGTTGGCGAGCATCCGCGATCGCATCGCTTCGAGGATGTCGGCCTGAAGTGCGGTGACGTCGGGCAGGCCGAAGAACCGCCGCGCCTCTTCCGGCGTGCAGTCGATGTCGAAGCGAACCTTCACGGTGGCCCTCCTCGTCGTTTTGGGGCGCCTCTTTATAGCGGACCCGATGCCACCCGGCACGTGTGCCAAATGGCCCCAGAAGTCCTCCGGTGTTGGTCCACGGCCCCGGTGCTATGGTCGCCCCGACCTCCACCATGACCAATCGCCTCGCCGACGAAACCAGTCCGTATCTCCTGCAACACAAGGACAATCCGGTTCACTGGTGGCCTTGGTGCGAGGAGGCGTTCCGCGAAGCGCAGCGGCTCGACCGACCGGTCTTGCTGTCGGTCGGGTATGCCGCTTGTCATTGGTGCCACGTCATGGCGCACGAGAGTTTTGAGGCGCCCGAGGTGGCGGCGCTCATGAACGAGCTGTTCGTCAACATCAAGGTCGACCGCGAAGAACGTCCCGATGTCGACGCCATCTATCAGCATGCGCTCGCTTTGCTGGGCGAGAGTGGGGGCTGGCCGCTCACGATGTTCCTGACGCCGAGCGGCCAACCGTTCTTCGGCGGTACGTACTACCCTCCCGAACCACGATGGGGCCGTCCCGGTTTTCCACAGGTCCTGCGCCGAATCGCCGAGGCCTACCGAAACGAACCCGATCTCGTCAGCAAGAACACCCGGTCGTTGTCGGGTGCCCTCGAGCGAATGGCGGAGACGCCGTCCGTCGAACACGTCCCGGCGCTCACCCCGGAGCTCCTGGATTCGATTGCCACCAAGCTGGCGGAGGCCGTCGATCGGGCCCACGGCGGCATCGGCGGTGCGCCCAAGTTCCCGCAAACCGGCGTGCTCGAAGTGATGTGGCGCGCCTTTCTTCGTAGCGGCAACGCCGATCTCAAGGCGGCCGTCGAGGTGTCGCTCGACCGCATGGCCCAAGGGGGAATCTACGATCACGTCGGCGGCGGTTTTGCCCGCTACTCAACTGACGACCGCTGGCTGGTGCCGCACTTCGAGAAGATGCTCTACGACAACGCGGTGCTCGTCGACCTCTTTACCGAGGTCTGGCGTGAGACGCGGAGCCGGCTCTACGCCCAGCGCGTCCGCGAGACCATCGGCTGGGTCCTGCGCGAAATGGTGGCCGACGGCGGGGGATTCGCGGCGTCGCTCGATGCCGACTCCGAGGGGGAGGAGGGCAAGTTCTACGTCTGGCAGGAGGCCGAAATCGATCGCCTGCTCGGCATCGATTCGGACGATTTCAAGGCGACCTTCGGAGTCACGGCGACGGGCAACTGGGAAGGCCACAACATCCTCAACCGATCCGATCGTCCCGGTCTGCGCGACCCCGACGGCGAAGCGGATCTGGCGCGACTTCTCCATGTCCTGCTCCAAGCCCGCGAGGCCCGTGTCCGGCCCGGCTGGGACGACAAGGTGCTGGCCGACTGGAACGGGCTGATGATCGGCGCCATGACCAAAGCCGCATTGGTGTTCGATGAACCCGGATGGCTCGCCGCCGCGGTGCGAGCGTTTTCTTTCGTCGAACGATCGATGACGGATGGTGACCGACTCTGGCACACCGCCCGAAGGGGCAAGGTCCGCAATGCTGGCATGCTCGAGGACTATGCCAACATGGCGAGCGCCGCGCTGCGTCTGCACGAAGCCACGGGCGATCACCGCTTTCTCGACTGGGCCCGAGCCTGGACGGGCACGCTCGATCGGTTGTTCTGGGACGAGCGACAAGGCGGTTACTTCCAGACCGCGAGCGACGGGGAAGCTTTGATCACGCGCCCGCGCTCGGCCCACGACAACGCGGTCCCGTCGGGAAACGGCACCATGGTCGGCGTACTGATGCGCCTCTATGCCCTCACCGGGGAGCAGCGATTCGGCCAGCGCGGGGAAGCGCTCCTGGCAGCCTTCGCACCGGAACTCGGGCGAAATTTCTTCCCGCTCGCCACCTACCTGAACGCGGCCGACTTCGCCCGGGAGCCCGTCCAGGTCGTGATCCTCGGCCGGCGCCAGGATCGGTCGGTTCGCGACATGGTGCGGACGGTCTATGAGGCTCCGGCGATCAACGTCGTCCTCTCGGTGGTCGAAGGGACTGCGGCGCTTCCTGTTAACCATCCCGCCTACGGCAAGGCGGCCATGGGAAGCGCAGCGACGGCCTATGTGTGCACCGGACCGACGTGCTCGCTGCCGGTGGCTGACTCCGAAGCGCTCGCTGGTCTGCTGCCGCAGCCTTGAGGAGTGCTAAGATAGAAGCATGCGTACCGTTCTGGCTTGTCTCGTTGTCACCGCCGTTGCCGGAACGACCATTGCTGGAGCGACATGGGCCGCCGAGCCCATCGTCATCGCCTGCCACGTGCCACAGTCGCGCGATCCCGGCGTCGTGTATCGCATCGACGTCGACGGCCGAACGATTCGCACCGTCAATGCCTTCGATACGCCGCAACAGGCCTTTCGCATCACCCGTATCGATGACGTCTTGATCGTCGGTCAGCGTGAGAACGACAGCGCGATCCTCGAGTTCAATCGCGTTCTCGGCCAGGGGCGTTTTTCGTCCGACGGCAAGTTCTTCGGCGCCGCCCTGGACTGCGCCAAGGCCGAACGCCGCTTCTGAGCCGGAGATGGAAACGGCGCGCCAGCGCACCATGCACTCGCCGCTCGGCGAATTGACCGTCTCCGAGTTTGCCGGCCACATCGTCGCGATCGATTGGGGTCGCGGCGCCGAACAGGCCTCATCCGCCCTCCTGCGCGAAGCCACGGACCAACTCAACGCCTATTTCGACGACCAACGGCACGTGTTCGATCTGCCGTTGGCCCCGGCGGGAACCGCCTTCCAAAAAAAGGTGTGGGCCGCCCTCGCGCAAATCCCCTACGGCGCGACCGAAACCTATGGCGCCGTGGCGCGATCCCTCGGCAGCAGCGCCCGAGCGGTGGGTGGCGCCTGTGGACGGAACCCGATTCCGATCGTGGTTCCCTGCCACCGCGTCGTCGCCGCAAAACTCACCGACGGTGGGTACTCGGGCGGCGAGGGCTTGAAGACGAAACTCGCCCTCCTTCGACTCGAACGCGCCATCCTCTGCTAGCCCCGATTGGCGTCGCCGGCCCCACGCGGATAGAGTTCCCTCAAAGAACACTGGTCCTCGGGGAGGTGGCACGTGGTCAAAGCATTGCGCGCGCAAAAGGCAGGCGGGGTCGACGTCCTGGCATGGGACGATGTCAGCGTCGCGGCCCCGGCCGCCCATGAGGTCTCGATCCGCCACACGGCGATCGGCGTCAATTACATCGACACCTACCATCGTTCGGGCACGTATCCCGGCACGGTCTTCCCCGCCATCCTCGGCGTTGAGGGGGCAGGCGTGGTCGAAGCGGTCGGTTCTGCGGCACGGACCTTCAAGCCCGGCGATCGCGTCTGCTATCCACTGGCCCGCGGCGCCTATTGCGAATCGCGCACGATCGCCGAAAACCTGTTGGTGAGGATCCCGGAGGGCGTGTCGGATGACGAGGCCGCCGCCGGCATCACGAAGGGAATCACCGTCCAACACCTGTTCAACCGCTCGCACAAAGTGAGGCCGGGGGATTGGGTGCTGTTCCATGCAGCCGCTGGCGGCGTCGGGTTGTTCGCCTGCCAGTGGGCGCGCCACCTCGGCGTTCGCCTGATCGGCACGGTGTCGAGCGAAGACAAGGCCAAGGCGGCGAGCAATCATGGGGCGGCTCACACCATCGTCTACACCCGGGAGAATTTCGTCGATCGGGTCAAGACGATCACGGGCGGATCGGGATGTATCGCGGTCTACGATGCCGTGGGGAAGACGACCGTGAAGGATTCGATCAAGTGCGTCGCCACCTACGGCACGCTCTGCACGTTTGGATCAGCATCCGGCCCCTCGGACATGACCATTGCCGACCTTCCGCCCTCGATCGGCTACACCAAAGGCTCGATCATGACTCTGATCGGACGACCCGAGGAGTATCGCGCGGCGGCGGCCGAGTTCTTCGACCTGGTCGCCAAGAAGATCATTAAGATCGAGGTCAATCACCGCTACGCGCTCAGAGATGGCGCTCAGGCGCATCGTGACCTCGAGGGTCGCAAGACCACCGGCTCGATCATCCTCAAGCCATAGGATTGCGCATGCCCAACGCCGTCGTGCTCCACCAGGTCGGTGGACCGGAAAACTTTCGCTGGGAACCCATGGTCGTCGGCAACCCGGGCCCCGGGGAGGTGCGCCTGCGCCACACGTTTTCGGGCCTCAACTACATCGACACCAACTTTCGCCGTGGCGACTACCCACCCGGTCCGTTGCCGGCCATTCTCGGCCGCGAAGGGGCTGGCGTCGTCGAGGCCGTCGGCGCCGACGTCACGGAGGTCCACGTCGGTCAGCGCGTCGCTTACGCCTCGGTCATGGGTTCCTACGCCGAGGTTCGACTGATCCAAGCCGAGCGCCTCGTCCCTCTGCCAGAGGACATCAGCGACGACGTCGCCGCGGCCTCGCTGCTCAAGGGCATGACCGCACATATGCTGCTTGCGCGGGTGCGCACGATCGGGGCAGGCGACACCGTGCTCTATCACGCGGCCGCCGGCGGCCTCGGTCTTTTCGTCTGCCAGTGGGCCAAGGCGCTGGGCGCGACGGTTATCGGGACCGTCGGATCGCAGGAAAAATCCGCGTTGGCGCGGGCCTACGGCTGCGACCACGTCATCGACTACACCCACGAAGATTTCGTGGCCCGGGTCAAAGAGCTGACCGGCGGCCGCGGCGTGACCGCGGTGTTCGACGCCGTGGGCAAGGCGACGTTCGAGAAATCGGTTTCCCTCGTGGCCCCGTTCGGGACGATCGCCTCGTACGGCGCAGCCTCTGGACCCGCGCCCCGCGACGTGGCGAGCCGGCTCCCGATCGATCGCTTCTTGATTTATCCGACGTTGCCCGGCCACGTCGCCGGCAGGCAGGCCCTGTTGACGGCAGCGAATGCGCTGTTCGACGTCATCCGGCGTGGTGCCGTGCGGGTGCGAATCGGCCAGCGCTATTCGCTGAAGGATGTCGCGCAAGCGCATCGCGACCTCGAATCGCGGCGAACGGTCGGTTCGACCGTCCTGTCGGTTCAGGGGTGACCATGACCCGCGCCATCGTCATTCACGAGACCGGCGGACCCGAGGTGATGCGTTGGGAAGACATCTCCGTGGGCGAGCCGGGCGCCGGACAGGTCCGACTCCGCCAGACGGTTTGCGGCGTCAACTACCTCGACACATACCTTCGAGCCGGTACGCATTTCGTGAAGCCGAAACTCCCCGCCGTGCTCGGGGTGGAGGCCGCCGGTGTGATCGAAGCAATTGGCCCCGGGGTCCGAGGTTTCTCGCTCGGCCAGCGCGTCGCCTACCCGCTCACCGAGGGCTCCTACGCCGAGTCGCGCTTGATCGCCGCGAACGATCTCGTCGTGTTGCCCGATAGCGTGAGCGACATCGTAGCGGCCGGCACGTTCATGAAAGGATTGACCGCCTGGCATCTGCTCTTCGATGTCACCAAAGTCAAAGCTGGCGACGTCGTCCTCGTGCACGCCGCCGCCGGGGGCGTCGGTTTGATCCTCGTCCAATGGGCGCGACACCTCGGCGCCACCGTCATCGGCACCGTCAGCACCGACGAAAAGGCCGCATTGGTGCGTGAGTTCGGGTGCCATCATCCGGTGATCTACAGTCGCGAAGACTTCGTGGCGCGAACCAAGGAACTCACCGGCGGTCGCGGCGCCACCTACGTTTACGATGCGGTCGGCCGGACGACCTTCAAGGGCTCTCTCGCGGCGGTCGCACCCTATGGCACCGTGGTCACCTATGGCCTCGCCTCTGGCCCGCTACCCAATCTCGCCTTCGCCGACATTCCGCGCTGTTCGTTCGTCACCCGGGGCACCGTGCGAACGGTGACTGCGGAACGGGCGACATTGTTGCGCGCGGCCGAGGCCTACTTCGATGCCCTCGCACGAATCGTCCTTTGGCCTCGCATCGACCGCACCTACCCCCTCGCGGCGGCGGCAGACGCCCATCGCGACCTCGAAGCGAGGCGCATTCTCGGCGCCGCGGTGCTCACCGTTTGACCGCGTATTCGTGTCCGGCCGTCCACGACCCTCGGCTTGACGTGTTCGGCCGCGCCGTGTTTGGTCCGTCCCGGGGAGGGCCATCATGAGCAAAGCCCTGGTGCTACATCGCACGGGGGGACCCGATGCGTTTTCCTGGGAGGACGTGAGTGTCGCGGCCCCCGGGCCGGGTCAGGTTCGCCTGCGCCAAACCGCCGTCGGCGTGAACTTCCTCGACACGCTGTTTCGCCGCGGCGTCATTCCGCTGCCACCCTCGAAGATCATCGGTTGGGAAGGGGTCGGGGTGGTCGAAGCGATCGGACCCGAGGTCGCCGATCTGAAGGCCGGCGACCGTGTCACGTACGTTTCCCCACCCGAGGGGGCCTACGCCGAGGCTCGTTTGTTGCCGGCCCGTGACGCCGTCGTGCTGCCACCGCACCTCAGCGACGAACAGGGGGCCGCGGGCTATCTCAAGGGACTGACGGCGCAATATTTGTTGCGCCAGACCTATCGCGTGAAGCGCGGGGATCGCATCCTGATCCACGCGGCCGCGGGGGGCGTCGGCCTCATGGTGTGCCAATGGGCGAAGGCTCTCGGGGCGACCGTCATCGGCACCGTCAGCAGTCACGCGAAAGCCGAACTGGCGCGGCGAAACGGTTGCGATCACGCGATCGTCTATACGCAAGAGGACGCCGCGAAACGAATAGCGGCCATCACCGATGGTCGGGGCGTCGATGTCGTCTACGATTCGGTCGGCAAGGAGACGTTTGCAGCTTCGACCGCCTCCCTGGCCCCGCACGGCGTTCTCGTCATGTTCGGCGGCGCGTCGGGCCCCGTGAGTGCCGAACAGTTCAACAAAGTTCCCTACGATCGTTACGTCATCCGGACCACGTTGCAGTCTTACACGGGGACGCGGGCGGACCTGCTTACGACGGCCAACGACTTCTTTGCCGCCGTCGCGGACGGTACCGTCAAGATTCCCGTCGGCAAGGTGCTCCCCCTGCGCGACGCCGGCCAAGCCCATCATGAACTCGAAACACGCCAATCGACCGGGGCCTTCGTGCTCGCGGTCTGAACGATCAAGGAAGGAACGATGACCAAAGCGATACGCATCCACCGCACCGGCGGCCCGGAGGTCCTTGCCTGGGACGATGTCACGGTCGATCATCCGGGACCTGGTCAGGCCCTCATTCGGCACACCGCGATCGGCCTCAACTATCTCGACACCTATCAGCGGTCTGGCCTCTATCCCATCCCGCTTCCGACAATTCTCGGGTCCGAAGGGGCCGGCGTCGTCGAGGCGGTCGGTGAGGGCGTCACCGGCCTGAAGCCGGGGGACCGCGTTGCCTATCATTCGGCGCTCGGCAGTTATGCCGAACGTCGAACGATCCCGGCCTGGCTCCTGGTCCCGATCCCTGCCGGCATCACCGACGAGCAGGCCGCCTCGATGATGCTCAAAGGCTGCACCGTCCAATACCTGATCCGCCGCATCTTTCCGGTGAAAAAGGGCGACATGATCTTGTTCCACGCCGCCGCCGGCGGTGTCGGGTTGATCGCCAGTCAATGGGCGAAGCACCTCGGCGCCACGGTCATCGGAACCGTCGGCAGCGCGGCAAAAGCGGCGCTCGCCAAGGCTCACGGCTGCGATCACGTGATCAACTATCGCGATGAGGACTTCGTGGCACGTGTGAGGGCAATCACAGGGGAGGCCGGCCTTCCGGTGGTATTCGATTCCGTCGGGAAGGACACGTTCATGAAATCGCTCGATTGCCTGCGTCCGCGCGGCCTGATGGTCAGCTTCGGCCAATCTTCGGGCGCCGTGGAGCCGTTCAACATCGGTATCCTGTCAGGCAAGGGTTCCTTGTTCCTGACCCGTCCCACCCTCGGCCACTACACGTCGACGCGCCAAGAGTTGCTCGATACCGCGAGCGACTTGTTTGCCGTGGTCAAGAGCGGCGCCGTGAAGATCGAGGTCAATCAGCGCTACCCGCTGCGCGAGGCGGCCCAGGCGCATCGTGACCTGCAGGCCCGCAGCACGACCGGTTCGACGGTTCTGACGGTCTAGGCCCGATGGCCGACAGGGGCAGCGATACACCGTTCCGGATGCGCCTGACGGGAGTCGGGTGCGAGTTCATCGACCCCGATGAGGAAGCGCGATTCTGGGGCGTCGTCTGGCGGTCGTTCATCCGCCGGACCCGCTGGGCGATGCTCGCCACGGTCGCCATCATGGTGGGGGGCGAGTTCGTTCGCCTGAGCGCCGCCGGCCTCGACTATCCGACGATCTCGCTGGCCCTTCGCTTGGCGGCCTATCCGACATTGGCCCTGGCTTTCCTTTCGACCTTTCTCGCCGGACCGAACCGGATCGTCGGCTTCGCGGTCGTGGCGACGGTGGCGGTGTTCGTCGGGGAGTGGCTGAGCAATGGCATCTTGGGTCCGCCCGTCGCACAACTCAATCTGACGGGATTTCTCGGGGCCGCGTTCGTGCTCATTTTCTTCGCCCCGAAGCGCTTCGCCGTCATGGCGACGGCGACCGCCATCATCGTCGCAGCCAATCTCGTCGAGACCTATTTTCGTGGCTTCACGCTTCAGGCGATCGGCTTCGACGTCTTGACTACCGCCGGGTTCTTCCTGGCCATCGAATATTCGCGGCAGACCAACTACGACATGCGCTACCGGTACTTTGCGCAACGCCAACTGGCCCGCGCCCTCGACCGCTTGGCCGAACGCGAGCAGGTCTCGATCCAGGAGAGTCAACGACTCGCCAAGCTGCTCACCGCGATTCCGGAACCGGCCCTGGTGATCGATGCCCAGCAACGGCCGCTGGCGTGGAATGACGCCTTGCTCGATCTCTACTAGTTGGACTCGGATTCGCTGGGGCCGACGACGCCATTTGCCGAAGTGATCGATCGGCTGGGCGTCGACGGCGTGTTCCGCGGTTCCGACGCCGATCCCAACGACGTCCACGCGGCCCTCGTTCCCGCGGAAGGGGAAGAGGCGGAATGGACAGTGCCGGACGGTCGGACGGTCGTCAGCCGCGCCGAAGGACTTCCGGGCGGCGGCGTGATGGTGCGCTACGACGTCCGACCTCTCGAGGCGTAAGCCTCCGGTTCACGACCCTCCAGCAGATCTCGGCGCGATGTCAGGGCTTCGCCCATGAAGTCCAGAAAGGCGCGAACGCGGCCGGTTTGCCGCAGATCGCGATGGTTGAGCAGCCAGAGGTCGACCTCGGTGCCCGCGATCGGCGGCGTGAGTCGTCGCAGCCGCGAATCGATGTCGCCCATGCCGCAGGGCAAGATCGCGACTCCCATTCCGGCACGAACGGCATCGAACACGCCAAGGAGAGAATCGATTCGCATGGCAACGGCCGAGGCTGGAATGTGGTCCTCGACCCACCGTGCTGAAGGCAATTGCGTCAGCGTCTCGCTGGCCAGCACCCAGGCATAGTCCGACAGCTCCCGGCGCTCTTCTTTTTCGACGACATCCCGATGCCCATAGACCGCGTTGGCAATCGTGCTGATGCGCCGACCCACCAGGTGGGCATCGGGCGCCTGGGTCGGACGGATCGCCACGTCGGCGAGGCGCTGGGTCAGACTGACGAATTCGTTCGAAACCACGAGATCGAGCACGACCTCCGGGTGCCGGCGGCGAAACTCCGTCAGGGGCGGCATCACCAGCATGTGCATCAGGGTGTCGGCCGTCGTCACCCGGATCGTGCCCCGGATCGCCACGTCGCGGCCGACCAGCCGCCGCTCCAGCGCCTCGACCTTCTCGGCGAGGCGGCCCGCAACCCGCGCGACATCGGTGCCCGCACTCGTCGGCACATAGCCACTTCGCAACCGCTCGAACAGGCGGACCCCGAGCCGGGTTTCGATCGCCTCGAGCCGGCGCAGGACCGTGGAGTGGTTGATTCCTAAGGCTTTTCCGGCGCCAAGCAGGGAGCCGGCCTCGACCACGGCCCGGACCAAGCGAAGATCGTTCCACTCCAGATGTGCGTTCATGCACAATAATTCTGCATCATTGGTTAATTGTTGTGCCCAATGGCACAACGTCTATCTATGCGCACAGAGCGGCAAGATGCTGCCGCCCGATCTCTTGGAGACTGACGATGCAAGCCAACCCCCGCGACCCGCTCTTGCGGTCTTTGCCGATGCCTTGGGGTGATACATCGTTTCCGCTGAGCGGCCTTGCCGTACTAGCGGTGACCCTGTTGTTCGGAGCCTTGATCTAGCGCCCGATGGCACTTGGACAAACCCCCGAGGTTCGACCCTCGGGGGTTTTTCGTTGGTCCGCTCAGGTATTCATCGAGTCGAAGAATTCCTGGTTGGCTTTGGTCGGCTTGAGTTTGTCGAGCAGGAACTCCATCGCGTCGATCGTGCCCATCGGCATCAGGATGCGGCGGAGTACCCACATCTTCGACAACGTTCCGCGATCGACCAGCAGTTCTTCCTTGCGTGTTCCCGACTTGGTGATGTCGAGCGCCGGGAAGGTGCGTTTGTCGGCGAGCTTGCGGTCGAGGATGATTTCCGAGTTTCCGGTGCCCTTGAACTCTTCGAAGATCACCTCGTCCATGCGGCTGCCGGTATCGATCAGCGCTGTCGCGATGATCGTAAGCGATCCACCCTCTTCGATGTTTCGTGCCGCGCCGAAAAACCGCTTCGGTCGTTGCAACGCATTGGCATCGACGCCACCCGTGAGCACCTTGCCCGACGACGGCACGACCGTGTTGTAAGCGCGCGCCAAGCGCGTGATCGAGTCGAGTAGGATCACGACGTCGCGTTTGTGTTCGACCAGGCGCTTGGCTTTTTCGATCACCATCTCCGCCACCTGCACGTGGCGCACCGCCGGTTCATCGAAGGTCGAACTGATGACCTCGCCCTTCACCGATCGATCCATGTCGGTGACTTCCTCGGGGCGCTCGTCGATCAACAGGACGATCAGGTAGACCTCGGGGTGATTGTCGGTGATCGAATGCGCGATGTTCTGCAGCAACATCGTCTTGCCGGTCCGCGGTGGCGAAACGATCAGCGCTCGCTGCCCCTTGCCGAGCGGAGAAATCAGGTCGATCACCCGACAGCTCAAGTCCTTGACCGTCGGATCCTTGCGTTCGAGCTTCAGCCGTTCATCCGGGTAGAGCGGCGTCAGGTTGTCGAAATTGATCTTGTGGCGCGCGGCCTCCGGATCTTCGAAGTTGATCGTGTTGACCTTGAGCAACGCAAAGTAGCGCTCGCCGTCTTTGGGCGCACGAATCGGTCCTTCGACGGTGTCGCCGGTGCGCAGACCAAAACGGCGGATCTGGCTCGGTGACACGTAGATATCGTCGGGGCCGGGCAGATAGTTGGCTTCGGGCGAGCGCAAAAAGCCGAAACCGTCCTGCAGGATCTCGAGCACACCGCCGCCGGTGATCTCGACCTTCTTCTCGGCCAACTGCTTGAGGATCGCAAACATCATGTCCTGCTTGCGCAGGGCGGACGCGTTCTCGATCTGCAATTCCTCGGCGTACTCCAACAACTGCGTTGGCGTCTTGGTCTTGAGCTCCTGGAGATTCATGCGGCTACTGGGGCTGACAGGACGGGAAAGATTTACGTTGCCCGCGGGACCACCGATCTGGCGATCGGAGACGTGTTAACGGATAGCGGGACGTGGAATGGGCCGGTCCAAGGCGGACCAGATCCCTTAGATAACCCTAGATTAGGCAACTCCCTCGCGAAGTCAATCGGGGAGCCGCCGGCCAACGGCTCAGAACGGCCGGACGACCGCCATGATCACGATCACGATCATGAGAACGGTCGGGACCTCGTTCATCAGTTTGTAAAAACGAGGGGACCGCCGCCCCTGATCGGCCTCGAACTCCCGTCGCCAGCGCGAAAACACGCCGTGCAGGCCGAACATCACGAACAGCCCTATCAACTTCACCCAGACCCAACCGTCGCTGAAATCAAGCGCTCCGGGCGTCAACGCCAGGAGCACGCCGAGTGCGATCAACACGAACATCGCCGGGTTGATGATGCCGCGCAGCAGGCGCCGCTCCATCACCTTGAACAGCTCCGATTCCCGCGAACCGACCTCCGTCTGGCAGTGATAGACGTAGAGCCGCGGCAGATAGAGCATTCCCGCCATGAAAGCGATCGCCGCGATGATGTGAAAGGCCCTCAACCACGGCCGTAACTCGGCGAGAAACTCCATCGCTACGTGCTCCCCGTGTTGCGGCGCAGGGCGCACCCCGGAAACCTCGCCCCGCAAGCCTGCGCCACCCCGCAGGCCACCGGAAGCGGGCTCGCGGCCTTGTCCAATCGCGATCGAACCAGCGCCGCCAGTCCGGCGATGAACGACGCCATCGTGCCGACGGTCGCGACCCGCCGATAGTTGGGAACACCGCTCCTTTGCGCCAAGTCGGCATAGGTCCGATCGAGCTCGACGAGGGTCTCGGAGTGCTCCGACACGAACGCGATCGGTTGCACGATCAGCGACATCCCCTCGCGCCCCGCTCGCACGATCTCGTCCTCGGTGTAGGGTTCGAGCCACTTCAGCGGTCCGACCCGACTCTGATACGTGACGCGCCATTCGTCTCGGCCGAGCCCGGCTGCCTCGGCGATGGCTTCGGCGGTCCGTTCCACCTGCCAGGCGTATGGGTCGCCTTCCTCGACGATCTTTTTGGGAAGGCCATGGGCCGAAAACAAGATACGGGCCCGTGCGCCGGCGGGAATCGACTCGCGTGCTCGACGCAGCGCCTCGCTCTGGGCCGCGATGAACCCCGGCTCGTCCGGGTAACAACAGATCGCCTGCGTCGGCGCGCCGATTCCCGCCGCCCGTGAGGCCTCCAACCAAACATCCAGCGACGATGCCGTCGTCGTCGTCGAGTATTGCGGGTAGAGCGGTAACAAGACGATTTCGTCCGGCGCAAACGACTGCACGGCCTTCGCCGTTTCTTCGCTCATGGGATGCCAGTACCGCATGGCGACGAAACAACGGACGATCCCCAAGTCCGTTAGCGCCGCTTCGAGCGCCAGGGCTTGGGCGGTCGTCTGCTCGCGAATGGGGGATCTCCCTCCGAGCTGCGCATAGATCGCCTGCGCGGTTTTCAGGCGTCGCGCGACGATGAGCCAAGCGAGCAACGGCCGAAGCCAGCCCGGAACACGGAGAATCGCCGGATCGCGAAACAGATTGATAAGAAACCCGCGCACCGCACCGGGCGAATCGGGTCCACCGAGATTGAAAACGACGACGGCGATACGGCGCACGGATGCGATCACATGCGAAGGGTTTCGAGGACCTGCGCGACGTGCTCCGGTGGGGTGGTCGGCAATATCCCGTGACCCAAGTTGAACACGAACGGACCTCGGCCGAGAACATCGACGATTCGTCGAACCTCATCGATCATCCTGGGCCCACCCACCTGCAGCAAGATCGGATCGAGATTCCCCTGAACCGTGGCCAGCGGCTGAATCTCGCGCGCCACCCACTCGATGGGCATTCCCGAATCAATGCTCACGGCCGCGACACCGGTTCGTTCGACGTAGCACACCAAGGATGGTCCGATGCCTCGGGGAAATCCAATGATCGGAACACCGGGATGGCGGCGGCGCAACTGTTCAACGATGCGCCTCGTCGGCGTGATACACCATCGTTCGAGATCGGCGGCCGGGAGCGCACCGGCCCAAGTGTCGAAAAGTTGAATCGCTTCCGCTCCAGCACCAATCTGAGCCGAAAGGTATTCGACCGACGCCTCGATGAGGATCTCGAACAGGCCGTCGACGAATGATGGATCCTGGTAGGTCAGGCGCCGCAAGGTCTCGAAACTCCGGCTGCTTCCACCCTCGACGACATACGTCGCGACGGTCCACGGGGCGCCAGCAAACCCGATCAACGCACACCTGGCCGGTAGTTGCTGTCGGGCACGAGTCACCGTTTCGAGGATTGGCGCTACGGCCGGCCCGAGCCGGGATATCGCCAATTGCGTCAACCCCGCTCGATCACGAATCGGTTCGAGCTTCGGGCCTTCACCCTCGGTAAACCAGACGCGTTGTCCAAGAGCGTGCGGCACGATCAGGATGTCGGCAAAAAGAATTGCGGCGTCGAAACCGAATCTCCGGATTGGTTGCAGCGTCACCTCACTCGCCAATTGCGGCGAATAGCAAAGCTCGAGAAATCCGCCCGCCCGCGTCCGTACGTCTCGATACTCGGGCAAATACCGCCCCGCCTGACGCATGAACCATACCGGCGGCGGTGTCTGTATGTGCCCGCTCAAGGCCTCGAGAAATGGCTTGATCATTCGTGATCGAAAAGACCTTGTACTTCTCTATCAATAAATAAAGAGAAAGGTAGTAGTAGATTTTGGCGGTGGAGTCCTGAGGATAAGTGGTTGTCCACAGAACATACGTAGGACGAATGAGGTGCCGGGTTTTTCGCTTTCCGACTCGGGATAGGTGACCTGAGACTGCGTATAGAGTGCGTGGAGTCTGACGCAACGGGAGTTGCGAGAAGTGGGGATAACGGTGGTCGAGACCGTGGTTGTTGCAGTTGTTCGAGGATGTGGTCGAGTCGCTGACAACGGCGACTTGTTGCACGCAGTCCAAAGACAGAATCGGGATGAATCTCGTCCCGAGCTTATGGCGGGGTTTGTACCGGGGCTTATACAGAGCGTTGTCCAGAACCCCAACTTCGAGCGATGACCCGGTTCAATATTCATCTCGTATCCGATGCCACCGGCGAAACCCTCCAGATGGTCGCCAAGGCCGCCATTACGCAGTTCGAGGGTTATGAAGCCGTCGAACGACTTTGGACGATGGTGCGCACACCCGGACAGTTGCAGGTGGTGATCGACGGCATTCAAGAAGATCCGGGTGTCGTCATGTTCACGATGGTCAATCGACAGTTGCAGCGCGATCTCGTCAATGCCTGTCGCAGCATGGAATTGCCGTGCGTCGATGTGCTCAACCCGGCGATCACGAGTCTCCGGGATTTTCTCAACACTGAGAGCAAGAATCAGCCCGGACGTCAGCATGCCTTGGACGACGACTACTTTGAGCGCATCGACGCGATGCAGTTCTGTCTTAGTCATGACGATGGCCAGTCGCTCCACGACCTGGACCAAGCGGATGTCGTGCTGGTCGGCGTATCTCGCACCTCGAAGACACCGACCTGCATGTACCTCGCGAACCGGGGTATCAAAGCGGCCAACGTGCCCCTTGTCCCGGAGCGGGAGGTTCCCGACGAGGTTCTCGCGGTCACGGGCCCTTTGATCGTGGGCCTCACGAACAGCGTGTCTCGTCTGGCCCAAGTTCGGCGCAGCCGCCTTCTCGTGCTCAAGGAAGAACGCGACACGAGCTATGTCGATGAAGAGGCGATCAAGAACGAGGTTGCTGAGGCGCGACGCTTGTTCAGCCGCATGAATTGGCCGGTCATCGACACGACGGGTCGCTCGATCGAAGAAACCGCCGCCGTGATCCTGAAACACCTGGCGACGCACAAAGCGTCGGCGTGATCAAGTCGCCCAAGATCGTCCTCGCCTCGGCCAGCGCGAGCCGGGCGAACCTCCTGCGAAACGCCGGGCTGGAGATCGTGATCGACCCAGCAGCAATCGACGAAGATACGATCAAGACGAGCATGGCCGCAGACGGCAGCCCACCACACGACGTGGCCCAAGCACTCGCCGATCTCAAGGCGTTGCGTCGCTCCGGCTCCCATCCGGAGGAATTCGTGATCGGCGCTGACCAGATGCTGGTGTGCGAGGGGCGTTGGTACGATAAACCCCAGAACCGAGAGGCGGCCCGGCAGCAACTGTCGGCACTATCGGGGAAACACCATCAGCTCCTGTCGGCTGTCACGGTCGCGCGCGAGGGGACGATAATCTGGCGCCATCTCGATCGCGCCACCCTGACGATGCGATCGCTTTCGCCCGAGTTCATCGAGCAATACCTGATCTCGGAGGGGGACTCGATCCTGGGTTCGGTCGGGGCGTACCGCCTCGAAGGCCGCGGCGCCCAGCTTTTCTCACGGATCCAAGGAGACTACTTCACGATTCTCGGGCTGCCGCTGCTGCCGCTGCTCGATTTCCTCCGCACCCATCGGCTTCTCTTGGTATAGACGCGCCATGGCGCGATCCATCAGTGGCAAAGCCAAAGTGGCGGGCGTGGCGGGGTGGCCAATCGCCCACTCCCGGTCCCCGCGCCTGCACACCTACTGGCTCGAACGTCATGGCATCGATGGTCTCTACGTACCTTTGGCCATACCACCCGAGCACTTTGTGGCGACCGTCCGGCTCCTCCCGGCCCTCGGGTTTCGCGGCATAAACGTCACCATTCCCCACAAGGAGGCGGCCTTCGCGGCGGTCGATACTTGCGATGAGGTCGCGCGCCGGCTCGGCGCCGTCAACACGATCCTCGTCGAGGAGAACGGCCGGACGCTCGGGCGCAACACCGATGGCCATGGTTTCCTCGAAAACCTCCGCGATCAGGCGAAAAGCTGGTCGTCAACCCGTCCGACGGTGGTGCTCGGTGCGGGCGGCAGCGCGGCGGCCGTCGTGGATGCCCTACTCGGCGCCGGGGTTCCCGAGATCCGGCTGCTCAATCGCACCGTGTCCCGCGCCGAGCAGCTGGCAAGTCGTTTTGGGCCCAGGGTCCGCGTGCATCCCTGGGACGAGCGATCGGCGGTCCTGGAGGGCGCCGGTTTGTTGGTCAACACGACATCGCTCGGGATGACGGGCCAACCGGGTCTGGACATCGCGCTAGATCGCCTCGGTGGCCATGCAGTCGTCGCCGACATCGTCTACGTGCCGCTCGAGACGCCCCTCTTGCGCGAAGCGCGCCGCCGCGGCCTGGCCGCGGTCGACGGATTAGGCATGCTTCTCCATCAAGGCCGCCCGGGTTTTTCGGGTTGGTTCGGCGTCCTTCCCGAGATCGACGATGATCTGCGGCGATATATGCTCGAAGGACTCTAGAGCGTGCGGATTCTCGGGCTCACGGGATCAATCGGCATGGGTAAGAGCGTTGCCGCTCAGATGCTGCGCCGGGATCGCATCCCGGTGTTCGATTCCGATGCCAATGTCCATGTTTTGACCCGACCGAACGGCGCGGCGATTCCCGCGGTCGCTCAGGCTTTCCCGGGAACCGTGACGGGCGGCGTGCTCGATCGCAACGCGCTTGGTCGGCTGGTTTTCAGCGACCCGGCGGCGCTCCGGCGTCTCGAAGCGATCCTGCATCCGATGGTGCGACGGGCGCGCGAAGCCTTCGTCCGGCGGGCCCGGCGCCGGCGTTGCCCACTTGTCGTGTTCGATGTGCCGCTGCTGTTCGAGACTCGCGGGGAACGTCACTGCGATGCCGTTCTGGTGGTATCGGCGCCAGCGTTTCTCCAGCGCCAGCGCGTGCTGGCGCGTCCCAATATGACGGCGGCGAAGTTCGCCGGGATTCTTCGCCGACAGGTTCCCGACGCTACCAAGCGGCACCGCGCCGATTTTGTCGTGCCCTCGTCGCTCGGAAAACGGACGACGTTGATCGCGATTCGTCATGTTGTCAGAATGTTGGGACAATGATCCTCACCAATCGCGAAGTCGTCCTCGACACCGAAACCACCGGCCTCGATCCCGCCGAGGGTCATCGGGTGGTGGAAATCGGCTGCCTCGAACTGATCAATCACGTGCGAACGGGGCGGACCTATCACGCCTACCTCAATCCCGAGCGTTACATGCCCGGGGATGCCATGAGCGTGCACGGGCTGACCGAGGAGTTCCTCGCGAAGCAGCCGACGTTCGCCACCGTTGCCGAGAAGTTCCTCGAGTTCGTCGGCACCTCGGCCATCGTTGCGCACAACGCCAAGTTCGACCTTGGTTTCATGAATGCCGAGTTGCGGCGTGTCGACCGCGGTGAACTCAGGCCCGAACGAATCGTCGATACCGTCGACCTGGCGCGCAAGAGATTTCCTGGCGCCCCCGCCAGTCTCGATGCCTTGTGCAAGAGGTTCGGGATCGATACGTCCGAGCGGACCAAACACGGTGCGTTGCTCGATGCCAATCTACTGGCCGAGGTCTATCTCGAATTGCTCGGCGGGCGTCAGACGTCGCTCGGTCTGCGCACGGCAGATCTGCTCGACGTCGGGGGGACGGCGAGCAATCGACAATGGCCGGAGCGGTTCTTCGAGCCGACGGCCGAGGAACTGGCGGCCCACGACGCCTTCGTCCGCAAACTCGACAACGCGATGTGGTTGCGGGACGGCGCGGCGCGTTAGCTCACGCCTTTGGAGCGGCAGCCTCAGTCGGCGCGGCGGCGGCGGCCTGTTGACGGTACATGGCGGCGAAATCGATCGGATCCAGCATCAACGGCGGGAAACCGCCGTCGCGGGTGAGATTGGCCAACACATGGCGGGCATAGGGGAAAATAAACCGCGGGCACTCCATGAGGCATGCCGCCTGCCATTGTTCCTTGGGCAAACCGCCGACGTCGAACACACCGCCATGGACGACCTCGGCCACGAACACCGTGTTCGCTTCGCGCTTCGCCGTCGCCGTGATGCGGAGCGCCACCTCGAACCGCGAGCCGCCCAGTGGTTTGGCCTGGACGTCGAGGTTCACCTCGATCTGCGGCGAGGGCTGGTTGCTTGCCAGGCTCTGCGGGGCATTGGGGCTTTCGAAGGACAGGTCCTTCAAGTACTGGGCGACGATGCCGATGGCGGCGGCGCCCGCCTGTGCCGCGGCGGTGTCGGTCATGAACGGCTCCTTGACTAGGGCGCCGTCGCTACCATGGAAGAACGCGGCTAGACAAGCGTACCGACGGTTGGTCGCAGGGCGTTGGACTCGCCCCGACACCTCCGGTAGTGTAGCCAAACCCCTGGATTTCAGCGGCTTCCTGGCTGACGGCCCGACAGGCAATTTGGATGGGCGATTCGCAAGTCCTCGAGATCATCTTCTTCGCGATGGTCGCAGTATTCATCATCCTGCGCCTTCGTTCCGTGTTGGGCCGACGGACCGGAGCCGATCGGCCAGCGGCGCGCCGACCGCTCGAACCGGCGCCGGCCGACCGCGCGCGGGACAACGTCGTGCCACTGCCCGACCGGCGCAGCGAACCGGCCCCGGAGATTCCCGACGACACGCCCGCCGATGTCGCGCCCGGGTTGCGGCAGATTCGCACCGCGGATCCCAGCTTCGACGTCAAAGGGTTCGCGAATGGCGCACGCACGGCCTATGACATGGTGCTCAGTTCCTTCGCGTCTGGCGATACCGACACCCTGCGCGCCCTGCTCGACGACGACGTCTACGATCGTTTCCGCCGCGCGATTGCCGACCGCGAGGCCAAGAAGCACACGCTCGAAACGACCCTGGTCAGCTTGAAATCGGTCGACGTGGTCGAGGCTGCGCTGAACGCGCGCAACGCCGAGGTCACGATCAAGTTTGTGGCCGAGCTGGTCAACGTGACTCGAGACGCCGACGGCGCCATCGTCGCCGGCGATCCGCGCAAGGTCCAGGTCGTAACCGACTACTGGACGTTCACTCGCGACACCCGGTCGTCCGATCCGAACTGGAAATTGGTCGCGACGCGTAGCGAGAATTGATTAGCGGACGCACGGCCGGACTGCTCTTTGTCCTCGCCGTCATCGTTGCCGGCCTCCTAGCGGTTGCGATTTTTCGCCCAGAGCCGCCGGCAGATCGCTTGGTGACGCGAGTCACCAACTTTTCTTCAATCAAGGGTTGGCCGGAAGACGATACGCGCGACGCGCTGAGCGCGTTTCGTCGATCCTGTACGCGGCTGATGACCCTGCCCGAAGAGCGTTCCATGGGCGCCGACGGCATGGCCGGGACGGTGGCCGATTGGCGGCCGGCGTGCCGCGCCGCGCTCGAACTCGTGGCGGCCGACGCCGAGGGCGCCCGTCGCTATTTCCAAACTTGGTTTCGGCCGGTGATCGTGCGCAACAACGGCGATGATCTCGGCCTGTTCACGGGGTACTACGAACCGATCCTGCGCGGCAGTCGCCAGCGCTCCGATCGCTTCCGCTACCCGCTCTACGAGATGCCGAGCCATTTCATCTCGGTCGACTTGGGCGAGTTCAAGAAGGATCTCGCCGGTCAGCGCGTCGTCGGGCGTGTGGTCGGTAACCGCCTCCGACCGGCGGAAAATCGTGCCGAGATCGAGACCGGCGGGCTCGACGGCAAGGCCAAGGTGTTGCTGTGGGTCGATGATCCGGTGGATGTGTTCTTCCTCCACATCCAAGGGTCGGGGCTGGTCGAATTGGCCGAAGGCGGCGTTCAGCGCGTCGGGTTTGCCGGCACCAACGGACATGCCTACACCGCGGTCGGGCGCACGTTGATCGCCCGCGGCGAGGTCCCCGTCGAACAGATGTCGATGCAGGCGATCCGTTCCTGGCTGCGCGCCAACCCGGATCAGGCGCAAGCCTTGATGAACGAGAACGCGTCCTACGTGTTCTTCCGCCCTATCGCCGGCGCGGCGGCGATCGGCAGCCAGGGGGTCGAACTGACCGCACGCCGTTCGATCGCCATCGATCCCAAGTGGATTGCCATGGGCATCCCGGTGTGGCTCGACACATTCGTCAAGGAGAGCGACGAGCGCAATCCAGGTCCGACCAAATTGCGTCGGTTGTTCGTCACCCAGGACACGGGCGGGGCCATCCGGGGGGTGGTCCGGGGCGACGTGTTCTGGGGCACCGGCGAAGAGCCCGCAATTCTCGCGGGCGGCATGCGCGAGTACGGGCGCTACTACGCGTTCCTGCCGCGCGAGCTGTTGCAGCGCCGGGCGCGCGAGGAGCCGTAAATGGCGCGCCGCAGTCGTTCGGTGAGCGCGGAGGAGCGGACGTTGTGGGAGAATGCCATACGCGACGCCAAGCCATTGGCCGGACAGGAGCGCCGCCCGGCGGCAAATCCGCCGCCGGCGATCCCGGAGGCGGAGCCTGCGGGTCGCGCCACTCCGCCGGTTCCCACTGCCGAGGCCCCGGTACGGCCGCTGCTCGCCAATCTCGATCGTCGTTCCGCGCAACGCTTGAAGAAGGGCGAGGTACGACTCGACGCGCGGCTCGACCTCCACGGGCACACCCATGCCGCGGCCCATGTCGCGCTCCAAGAATTTCTCTCCGCCTCCCGTTCCGCCGGCCATCGTTGGGTCCTCGTGATCACCGGCAAAGGATTGGTCTCACGACGGATTCACGGGCGTGACCACGCGGTGCTGCGCGATCTCGTGCCGCGCTGGTTGGCCGAACCCGCGTTTCGACGCCACGTCGTCAGCTTTCACGAAGCGGCGCCACGCCATGGCGGGGTCGGCGCGCTCTACGTGCTGTTGCGCCGCGACCGGAGCGAGGACCGATGACCCCCTTCGGCGAACGCGTGCGGGCGCTGCGCGAGGAACGCGGGCTCTCGCTCACCGACATGGCGCGCGGGTTGCGGGTGTCCTCGGCCTACCTATCGGCGCTCGAACACGGCAAACGTGGACGGCCGTCCAAGCTCCTCGTCCGCCAAGTGTGCACGTACTTCAACATCATCTGGGACGAGGCCGAAGAGCTGGAACGCCTGGCGCAGCTTTCGCATCCACGCGTCGTCGTCGACACCCGCGGGCTATCGGCGCGCGCCACGGAACTCGCCAACCGGCTGGCGCGTGATATCAAGCGCCTGCCGGATTCGACCCTGGACCGGATTCTCAAGGAGTTGGGTTGATGCCGGCGCCCTATCACGGTGGCTGCCAATGTGGTCGCGTGCGATACGAGATCCGGGGCGAGCCGTTGGCCGTCTATGCCTGTCACTGTCGTGAATGCCAGCGCCAGTCGGCATCGGCCTTTGGTCTGTCGATGCCGGTCCACCGAAAAGACGTGGTCATGAGCGGCGCAGCGCCCAAGCGCTTCATACGTCAGGCCAAGAGCGGACGGACCGTTACCGGCGCCTTCTGCGAAACCTGCGGCACACGGCTCTTTCACGAACCTTCGGGTGAAGCAGATACCGTCAACATCAAGCCGGGGACGCTCGATGACCCGAGTTGGATCGAACCGGTCGCGCATGTATGGCTGCGATCGCGCCAGCCATGGGTCGTTGTTCCCGAAGGCGTCCTGCGTTACGACGAACAACCGCCTAATCGCGACGCGATCTACGCCCGTTGGCGGGCGAGGAGCACGCGGCGCTAAAGGATGAACTTTCGCAGGTCGGCGTCGCGCGCCAGGCCCGCGACGTGCTGGCGCACGTAGTCGGCGTCGATCTTCACCGTCGCACCAGGCTGATCGGTTGCGGCGAAGCTGATGTCGTCCAACAGCCGTTCCATGACGGTGTGCAATCGCCGGGCGCCGATGTTCTCGACCCCGCGATTCACCTCTTCGGCGAGCGTCGCGATCTCTTCGATCGCGCTGGCATCGAACTCGAGCCTGACGTTCTCCGTGCCGATCAACGCCGTGTACTGCTTGATCAGGCTGGCCTCGGGCTCGGTGAGGATGCGCTTGAAATCCTCGTGCGTCAGGGCCTTGAGTTCGACGCGGATCGGGAGCCGCCCCTGCAACTCGGGAAGCAAGTCGGAGGGCTTGGCGAGGTGGAATGCGCCCGAGGCGATGAACAGGATGAAATCGGTGCGCACCGTGCCGTACTTGGTCGAGACCTGCGTGCCCTCGATCAGCGGCAACAGATCGCGTTGCACGCCTTCGCGACTGACGTCGGCGCCGTAGCGTTCGCCGCGGGCGCAGATCTTGTCGATCTCGTCGAGAAACACGATACCGTTCTGTTCGACCCGGTCGATCGCCTCACGCACGATCTTGTCTTGATCCAGGAGCTTATCGCTTTCTTCGGCGAGCAGGATCTCGTGACTCTGGGACACCGTCATGCGGCGGCGTTTGTAGCGCGGACCCAACGCTTTGCCCAACATGTCGTTGAGATTGATCATGCCCATCTGGGCGCCGGGCATGCCCGGGACGTCGAACGTCGGCAGCGACAACCCGCCCGAATCGGTCAAATCGACTTCGATCTCTTTCTGGTCGAGCTCGCCCGCGCGCAGTTTCTGGCGAAACGCCTGGCGGGTGGCCTCGCTCGAACCCTTGCCGACGAGCGCGTCGAGCACGCGTTCCTCGGCGGCGAGTTGCGCCGGCGCTTGAACCTCACCCCGCTTCTGGTCACGCACCATCTTGATCCCGATCTCGATCAGGTCGCGCACGATCTGCTCGACATCGCGGCCGACGTAGCCCACCTCGGTGAACTTGGTCGCCTCGACCTTGAGGAATGGCGCGTTGGCGAGTTTCGCGAGACGGCGGGAGATTTCGGTCTTGCCCACGCCAGTCGGGCCGATCATCAGGATGTTCTTGGGCAGGACTTCCTCGCGCAGGTTCTCCGGCAACTGCTGTCGCCGCCAGCGGTTGCGTAGCGCAATGGCGACTGCGCGTTTGGCGTCGCGTTGACCAACGATGTAACGGTCGAGTTCGGAGACGATCTCGCGCGGACTGAACGACATGATCAAAGCACTTCGACCGTGACGTTGTCGTTGGTGTAGATGCAGATTTGCGCTGCGATCGCCATGGCCCGCCGGGCGATCGCTTCGGCGTCGAGATCGGAGCGATCGATCAGCGCTCGCGCGGCGGCCAACGCATACGATCCGCCGGAACCGATGCCGATCAGCCCATCGTCGGGTTCGAGCACGTCGCCCGAACCGCTGACCACCAGACTGACCCGTTCGTTGCCGACTGCCATCATCGCTTCGAGGCGACGCAGATAACGATCGGTGCGCCAATCCTTGGCGAGTTCGACGCAGGCGCGTTCGAGCTGCCCGCCGTGCTTCTCGAGTTTGCCCTCGAGGCGCTCGAACAGCGTGAAGGCGTCCGCCGTGGCCCCGGCGAAACCGACGACGACCTTGCCGTCGGCCAGGCGCCGGACCTTGCGCGCACTCGCCTTGACGACCGTGGCGCCAAAGGACACCTGGCCGTCGCCCGCCATGGCGAGCCGGCCCCCCTTGCGGACCGCGAGGATCGTCGTGCCGTGCCATTGGCTGGGGTCGTTGGTCATCGGATTGTCATGCAAACGCCGCCGTCGCGGCAGGAAAGCCCACGATGTATGCAATTCGGTCGCAGGGTCAAGGCCGGCTCGCCGATCGGTAGCAAAACCCGGCCATTCTTGTTATAGGAGCGCGCGAATCGCCGGCCCGGGCATCTGGCCCGTGGTCCCCGCGCTTCCCACGGACAGGATCGCGCCCATGCGACAGGCGAGTGTCGAGCGCAAGACCAAGGAAACCACAATCACGGCGACCGTCGATCTCGACGGCACCGGCCGCTACGACGTGGCGACCGGAATCGGCTTTCTCGATCACATGCTCGAGCAGCTCGCCAAGCACTCGTTGATGGACATCACGGTGCGCGCCAAGGGCGACCTGCACATCGATTTCCACCACACCAACGAAGACACCGGCATCGTCGTCGGCCAAGCCGTGGCCAAGGCGCTCGGCGACCGACAGAAGATTCGGCGTTATGGCGCCTCGACGATCCCGTTCGACGAAACGTTGACCCGCGTCATTGTCGACGTCTCGAACCGACCCTATTTGGTGTGGAAGGTGAAGTTTCCGCAGCCCAAGGTGGGCGAGATGGACACCGAGCTGTTCAAGGAGTGGTTCCAGGCGTTCGCTCAGGCCGCGGGCATCACGCTCCATATCGTCAACGAGTACGGTGACAACAGCCACCACATCGCGGAGTCGTGCTTCAAGGGATTGGCGCGCAGCTTGCGCGAGGCGTTTCAGGTCGACGCCCGCGAGCAAGGCGTACCGTCGACCAAGGGCGTGCTCTAGGACGGCCGATGCGCGTCTACACGGTGCATCAGAATCCCGATCCGCTGGCCGGCGATCAGGTGATCTTCATCAAGGAAGGCTTCTCCTGGCCGGCGCTCGTGTTTTCGCTGCTGTGGGCGCTCTATCATCGCCTGTGGTGGGTCGCGGGCGGCTACGTCGTGATCAGCCTCGCGATCGAGTTGCTCGCTACGGGTCTCGAATGGCCCGTCATCGGCGGCGTGGTGAGCCTCGCGTTCACGGTGTTGTTCGCGGCCGAGGCGAACGACCTGCGCCGCTGGTCGCTGCACCGTCGTGGGTGGACGGAGGTCGGCGTCGTCAGCGGGCGTGGCCGCGACGAAGCCGAACGTCGTTTCTTCTCGCTCTACGGCGTCACCTCGTCGGGTAGCCTCATCCCGCGCGGCGGCGCTTTCGCATGACGGTCGCCATCATCGACTACGGCTCGGGAAATCTCCGCTCCGCCGCCAAGGCGTTCGAACGCGCGGTGCGCGACCATGGATTGGCCGAAGACGTTGCCGTCACGCCCGACGCCGAACGCGTGGCGACGGCCGAGCACATCGTCCTCCCGGGGGTGGGCGCGTTCGCCGACTGCCGCCGCGGACTTCTCGCGTTGGACGGCATGATGGCGGCGCTCGACGAGGCGGTGCGTCTCCGCGGCCGGCCGTTCCTCGGGATCTGCGTCGGCATGCAGCTCATGGCGACGCGGGGTCTCGAACACGGCGAGCACCCCGGTTTCGATTGGATCGCGGGCGATGTTCGCGAAATTCCAGCCGCGCCCGGCCGCCCGGTGCCGCACATGGGCTGGAACGACCTGCGGGTCGCGTCGGGCGATCATCCCGTGCTGCGTGGCATCGAAGACGGCGATCATGCCTACTTCGTCCACAGTTACGCGTTGGTGTGCGAACAGCCCGCGGACGTGCTGGCCACGGTCGATTACGGCCGACCGCTCGCCGCTGTCGTCGGGCACGGCAACATCATCGGCACGCAGTTTCACCCCGAAAAGAGTCAGGCGATCGGGCTCAAGTTCCTCGCCAATTTCCTGTCGTGGCGGCCCTGATGCCCAAGGTCTCGGTCGACTGGGTGCCCGAGTTTCGCCGCGGCGAGTTGGCGGAGCTGTGTGCCGCGACCGAAGAAGCCATCGCCAGCGGCATCGGCTTCGACTGGGTGCGTCAGCCGCCGCGCAAGACACTGGAGGCATTCTGGCGCGGCGTCGTGCTGATTCCGGAACGCACGCTCATGATCGGGCGGCTGGACGACACCATCGCCGGCACCCTCCAGATGGTCCGGCCGGCGGCCAACAACGAAGCCGGCAGCTTCAACGTCATTTTGACGTCGTTTTTCGTCGCCCCCTGGGCGCGCGGCCACGGCCTGGCGCGCGGCATGCTGCGCGAATTCGAGGATCGTGCCCGCCGCGACGGCTTCACGCAGGTAAGCCTCGATGTCCGCGAGACCCAGACCGCGGCGATCGCGCTCTACGAGAGCTTCGGGTACACGCGGTGGGGCATCAAAGGGCACTACGCGCGCGTCGACAACCAGTTCATTCGCGGCTTCTTCTACACCAAAGATCTCAACGCGTGATTCTCTACCCGGCGATCGACCTCAAGGACGGGCAGTGTGTGCGTCTGCGTCGGGGCGACATGGCGCAGGCCACGGTGTTCAACGCCGACCCGGTTGCCCAGGCACGCACCTTCGAAGGATTGGGGTTCTCCTGGCTGCACGTGGTCGATCTCGATGGCGCGTTCGCCGGTCGGCCGATGAACGCCGTGGCCGTCGAAGCGATCGCGGCAAGCATCAAGATGCCGATCCAATTGGGTGGTGGCATCCGCGATCTGGCGACGATCGAACGCTGGCTTGCGCGTGGTGTCGCGCGCGTGATTCTCGGGACCGTCGCGGTGCGCGATCCGGCCCTGGTGCGCGAGGCCGCACGCCGCTTTTCCGGCAAAGTCGCGGTCGGAATCGACGCCCGCGACGGCAAGGTGGCGGTGCAGGGCTGGGCCGAGCAAAGCGCGTTGGGCGCCCTCGACCTCGCCCGGTCGCTGGAAGACGCCGGTATTGCGGCGATCATTCACACCGACATCGGCCGCGACGGCGTGCTCGAGGGCGTCAACGTCGCGGCCATGGCGGCGATGGCGCAGGCCGTCCGAATTCCGGTGATCGCCTCGGGTGGGGTCGCCACGATCGATGATGTGCGTCTGTTGCGCGAGGCGCCCGGCCGGGCGATCGCGGGCGCGGTGATCGGCCGGGCGCTCTATGACGGCGGGCTCGACGCGCGCGCAGCATTGAAAGCGGCGGCCTGAATGCTCAAGGCCCGCGTCATTCCCTGCCTCGACGTCAAGGACGGTCGTGTCGTCAAAGGCATCAACTTCGTGAACCTGCGCGATGCCGGCGATCCCGTGGAACAGGCCCGCGTCTACGATGCCCAGGGGGCCGATGAGTTGTGTTTTCTCGACATCAACGCCAGCCACGAGAACCGTGGCGTCATGTTGGACGTGGTGAGGCGCACCGCCGAGCAATGTTTCATGCCGCTTACCGTGGGGGGCGGGGTGCGCACGGTCGATGACGTGCGGGCACTCCTGCTGGCAGGCGCCGACAAAGTGTCGATCAACACTGCGGCCGTGCAGAACCCGGATTTCGTCCGCGAGGCCGCGCGCAAGTTCGGCAGCCAGTGCATCGTTGTCGCGATCGATGCCCGGCGCGGGACTTGGCCGAGCAACCAAACCTATTTCGAGGTGTTTACCCACGGCGGGCGCAAGGCGACGGGAATCGACGCGGTCGATTGGGCCAGGCGCATGGTCGAAGCCGGGGCCGGGGAACTGTTGCTCACCTCCATGGATCGCGACGGCACCCGCCAGGGCTTCGACATCGAATTCACCCGCACGATCGCCGATACCGTTCCCATCCCAGTGATCGCTTCTGGCGGCGTGGGCTCGCTCGACCACCTGGTCGATGGGATACGGGACGGCCACGCCACCGCCGTGCTCGCCGCGTCGATTTTCCACTATGGCGAATTTTCCATCGCCCAGGCCAAGGCGCATCTGCGGTCCGCAGGGATCGCGGTCCGCGACTAGGCCGCGTGCTCGGCTGACAGGCGACGGCCGATCTGCTAGGCAATCGTCATGCCGCGCCGCTCCGAGTGGGAAATCCTCGATCGCCTGTTTACCGTCGTCCGGCAGCGCCAACGCCGCGGTGATCCGGGAGCATCCTATGTCGCGCGCCTGTTCCAGCAGGGTCGCGCGCGAATCGCCCAGAAGGTCGGCGAAGAGGGGCTGGAGACCGCGCTGGCCGGCGCGCTCGGCAAGCGGCGGCAGGTGGCAAGCGAAAGTGCCGATCTCCTGTTCATGCTGTTGGTCCTGTGGGCCGAGCTCGGCCTCACCCCTGCAGACGTTCTGGCCGAACTCAAGCGCCGCGAAGGCGTGTCCGGTCTCGAAGAGAAAGCCTCGCGCAAGAAGCCGCGCCGCGGAGGGAAACGATGAGTTACGATCCGAACAACATCTTCGCCAAGATTCTGCGCGGCGAGATTCCGTGCAAGAAGGTTTACGAAGACACCCATGCGCTGGCCTTCCACGACATCCGGCCGCAGGCGCCCACCCACGTGCTCGTGATTCCGAAGGGACCCTACGTTTCGTTCGACGATTTTTCGGCCAAGGCGAGCGCGGCGGAGATCGCCGGGTTCGTCGCGGCGGTCGGTAAGGTCGCCCGAGACTTGGGTGTCGCCACTTCGGGCTATCGCTTGATCGCCAACCACGGCGCCAACTCGCACCAGGAAGTGCCGCACTTTCACGTGCACATCTTGGGTGGCCGGGCGTTGGGGCCAATGCTCGTCAAATGACGATGCGTCTCTACGGCACCAAGATCTCCCCCTATTACGCGCGGATTTGGCTCCAGGCGCAGCTCAAGCGGCTGCCGCTCACGTTGGTCGAAGGGTCCGCCGAGGACGTGATCCCCGAGGCGATGAAGCGCCGCAACCCGATCGGCAAGATCCCGTTCCTCGAGGACGGCGATCAAATGTTCTTCGAGTCCGAGGTCATCTGCGAGTACCTGGAAGATCGCTTTCCGATCCCGCCGTTGTTGCCGACCGATCCGTTCGCGCGATCCCATGCCCGGCTGCTGACCCGCATTCTCGATCTCTACGTGCTTCAGCCGACCCACCGACTGGCACCGCAAATCCGCGCGCCGCAGCGCGACGAGGCGCTCATCGCCCGCGGGTTCGAGGACGTGGCCCGCGGCCTCGAACATCTGGCGTCGTTCCTGAAGCCTGGGCCCTATGCCATGGGCGCCAAGCCGTCGCTCGCCGATTGTGCCCTTGCCACGGGTCTCTGGTACTTCCCGCGTATTCTCGTGCGGCTGCGTCCCGACTATGCCCTTCCCGGGGAGGGCCCGGTCGGCGTGTATTGGCGGTTCATTTGCACCGCCCCGGTGTTTGCGCCGTCGATCGACGAGATGACCGAGGCCCACGTCGCCTTCCGGCGCGAACTCGACAAGAAGTTGGCCGCCGGTCGTTAGGCCGCCGACCTCTTGCGTAGGTCGATGGTGGGTAAAGCGGCAGCGTCCTGAAAGACAATGACCCCGATCTTTTCGGCGCGGCCACGAATCTCCACGTCACGGCGATCGAGCCCGTCTCCGGCGAGGCCGGCGAGCATCGCGACGCGCTCGCTCAAGACCAACTGGGCGCCGAAGTCTTTGGTCATCGACTCGAGCCGGCTCGCCGTGTTCACGGCGTCCCCGATCGCGGTGACCGAACGCGCTCGCGCATAGCCCATATCGCCGACGATGACGTTGCCCACGTGAATGCCGATGCCGATGCGTAACGGTTCGGCCAGGTCTTCCTTGAGCGATTCGTTCAGGCGCTGGAGTTCCTCGGCCATGCGGCGTGCCGCGATCAGGGCCTCGCGGCAGGCCTGATCGGCCGGCCCATCGACCCCGAACAGCGCCATGACGCCGTCGCCGATGAACTTGTCCAAACGTCCCCCCGCCCCTTCGATGGCGCTGCCCATGGCACGGAAATACTGGTTGAGCACGAACACCACGTCATAGGGGAGCTTCTGCTCGGAGAGCGTCGTGAACTTGCGAATGTCGGCGAACAGGATGGCGATCTCGCGCTCGGCGCCCTGGTAATGACTCGGCTGACGATGGCCGTCCCGCGCTGTAGCGTCGGGGGCGAGGAGTGGTGTGACGCTGCACGAGGCGGTGGGGCGCAACTGGCAGGCGAGACGAGTCGCCGGCGAAGCGCCGACACGAACCAGCACGCGCGCCTCCCCTTCGTCGGCCGCCGGCTGCGCCTCGCGACCCTCGCCGACATGGACCCGGCAGGTCGAACATCGGCCGCGTCCGCCGCACACTGAGGCGTGCGGGATTCCCGCCTGACGACTGGCTTCCAAAATCGATGTCCCCGGTTCGACCGACACACGTTGACCCGAAGGGTAGGTGATGACGATCGCCGGCCGGCTCTTGAGGATGATCCAACGCACGAACCGCGCGACGATCACGAGCGCCAAGAGACCGAGGTAGACGGCGAGCGACCGGAAGTAGCCCTGATAGGCCCAGGCGACGGCAGCGTCGCTCGGCCAGTTGGCGATCTCCTGCAGGTGCTCGATGAACCCTTCTTCGAGGAAGAGCCTGGCCACCATCCGGCCGCCATCGGCGTAACCCACGAGCGCGACGACGGGCAGGACCAAAATCGGCGGGTAGACCCAGGCAAACACGCGTGGGTACCATGGCTTCAGCCGTAACCAGAAGTGCAGCCCCAAGGTGCCATGGGCCCACGCGAGCACGAGCAAGACAGCCTGGGCGACCCCGAGCCACGGCTGGAAGACCCAAAGGTTGGCCAGCACGTAGGCATAGAGATCCGCGACGTCGTACACCTCGTACAGCAATCGCGTGCCCCAGATGTGGATCATCAGGATCGGGGGAACCAGCAGGCCGAAGCTCACCTGAATTACTTCGCGTACCGGCATGCGCAAGGAACGGCGCTGGTACAGCGCGAGGATGACGAGGGCGACGTGCGTCACGAAGGCGGTGTAGAGCACCACCGTGCCGACCACGTTGCGCCAGATCGCGATGAAGATCAGCCGCCCCGCTTCGAGCGTTTCGAGCGAGTAGATCCCCAGGGCGTGATTTAGAAGATGCGTCCCGACGTAGACGTAGAGAACGATTCCCGAGATGAGTCTCAGTCGGGCGGTCATTGTCAGGGCGAGAGGGCGGCTGCCAACATCGCCAGCGAGGTTTCCGGTCGGGCGCCAAAGTGGCTGATGACCTCGCCGGCCGCGAGACTGCCCAATCGGCCGCAGGTGCGCAGATCGCGTCCTTTGGTCAGGCCGTAGAGGAATCCGGCGGCATAGAGGTCGCCGGCGCCCGTGGTGTCGACGACCGGACCTCGGGTCGCCGCGTCGATGACGTGAACCTCGTGATCACGGACCACGACCGATCCCTTGGCGCTCCGCGTGAGCGCGGCCGTGGTTCCGTCGCGGCGAACCTGCTGCAGGGCCGAATCGAAATCCCGCGCTTCATAGAGCGCGAGCAATTCGGACTCGTTGGCGAATAGGATGTCGATGTCCTTGCTGACCAACTCGCGGAACTCGGCCCGGTAACGGTTGACGCAGAACGCATCGGACAGGGACAGCGCCACTTGGCGACCGGCGTCGTGGGCGATCGCGATCGCTTTGCGGAATGCTTCCTTGGCGCGTGGCGGATCCCACAGATACCCCTCGAGGTAGGTGACCTGGGCGCGGGCGATCAGGCTGGCGTCGACATCTCCGGGACCGAGCGCCACGCTCGCGCCCAAGAACGTCGCCATGGTGCGCTGGGCATCGGGCGTCACGAAGATCAAGCACCGCGCGGTGCTCGCTCCGCCGTCGGCCGGAATCGTGTCAAAAACGACACCGGCGGCGCGCAGGTCGTGCCGAAACACCTTGCCGAGATGGTCGTCTTTCACTTTGCCGATATACGCCGCCCGGCCGCCCAGGGATGCGATCCCGGCCATCGTGTTGGCGGCCGATCCTCCGGAAACCTCGACGCCGGGTCCCATCGCGGCGTAGAGCGAATCAGCGCGCGGTCCGTCGATCAAGGTCATCGAGCCGTGTGAGAGGTCGTGGCGGATCAAGAACTCCGGCGTGGCCCGTGCCAACACGTCGACGATCGCATTGCCGATACCGACGACATCGATCGAGCCGGAGTTCATCTCGGACCACCACCGCCATTGCACAGCCGTTTGAGCCAGCCGCGCGGCAGTATAGAGTGCCCCGGCGATGGAACAACCGACGGGACAATGATGGTCGCGGCGTTCGTCAAAGCGTTTGCGCAACTCCCCGACCCGACCTTCCGCCATGTGCTGTGGCGATCGCTCTTGCTGTCGTTGGTGGTCTTCGTCGCGCTGGCGCTGATCGCGGGATGGTTTCTGCAGGGCATCGGAACGGTGGCGATCTTCGGATGGATCCTGCTGAGCGCCACGCAAGTGGCCTCGCTCGGCATCCTGTTCACGTTCTTTGCCACGGGATGGCTTCTGTTCCCGGCGATTTCGAGCCTGTTCATCGGCGTTTTTCTCGACGACATCGTCGAGGCCGTCGAACGACGCCACTACCCGAACGAGCCGCCGGGCCGATCGCTACCGTTCGTTGCATCGCTCGCGGTGACCGGCCGATTCACGATCGCGCTGGTGATCCTCAACGTCCTCGCGCTGATCGTATACGCCGCGTTCTTCTGGCTGCCGATCGTCGCTCCTGCCGTGTATTTCACGATCAACGGTTATCTGCTCGGACGTGAGTATTTCGAGTTGGTCGTCACCCGCCATCACGGTCCCAACGATGCCCGTGCGTTGCGTCGCGCGTTTCGCGGGCGGGTGTTCATGACCGGAGTTCTGATCTCGGTCCTGTTCTGGATCCCAGTGGTCGCATTCCTTGCACCGCTGGTGGCCGCCGCCGCCATGGTGCACGTCTACAAGGATTTGCGGCCGCAGATCGCATGATCCGGCACGCTGTTCTGGCAGGTGGGTTTTTCGCGCTCGCGGCGTGTGCTGCGCCCTCGGCGCCACCGCCTGCAGCCCCCGTCGCCGAGACACCACGCGTCGCAGCCCTGCCGCCGCCGCTGCCACCGCCGGTGATTCCACGCTTCGACATCGGGCCGGCCGCGCCCGAACCCCACCCGCGCGGACTGATGGGGATCGAGGATCGTGCGGTCGAATTGCTGTTGGGTCCACCGGCCGTCCGGCGGCGGGACATCGGAGCGCAAATGTGGACGTACCGGGGAGAGGGCTGTTCGATGCAGCTCTTCTACTATCCGGAGGGTTCGCCCGAACGCTACTACGTGCGGCACGTCGAGACCCGTTCGGCACCTCGCACCGCGACGACACCCGAACATTGCTTCGCGCTCCTGTTGCGTGCGGCGCCGACGGTCCGCAACTAGCGTCGCTTCGCCTTGGATGGTCGCGTCTTCGCGCGCCGTTTCGCCCGCCCGGGGGCTTCGTCGGTCGTCTTGCCCTTGAACGCGCAGAGGTCGCGCACCACGCAACCCGGGCAGTTCGGCTTGCGCGCCAGGCAGACGTAGCGTCCGTGCAGGATCAACCAATGATGGGCGTGCAGCTTGTACTCGGGTGGCACCCCCTTCTCGAGGCCGAGCTCGACGTCGAGCGGTGTCTTGCCGGGGGCCAGGCCCGTGCGGTTGCCGACACGAAAGATATGGGTGTCGACGGCGATGGTCGGCTCTCCGAACGCGACGTTCAGGACCACGTTGGCGGTCTTGCGGCCGACGCCGGGCAGGGTCTGCAAAGTATCGCGATCGCGCGGCACCTGGCCGCCGTATTGTTCGACCAGGATTTGCGACAATGCCGCCACGTTCTTGGCCTTGGTGTTGAACAGGCCGATGGTCTTGATGTAGTCGCGAATCCTCGCTTCGCCCAACGCCATCATCGCGGCCGGCGTGCTCGCCGCCTCGAACAGCGCCGGGGTGGCCTTGTTGACACCCGCATCGGTTGCCTGCGCCGACAGCACCACGGCCACCAACAAGGTGAACGGATTCTCGTACGCGAGTTCGCTGCGCGGGTCGGGCCGCTCGGCCGAGAGGCGACGGAAGAACTCGTGGACCTTGACGGGCGTCATGGGGCGAGATTACCGGCTGCGACAGGCCTTCGGCAAAGACCGTCCCTGGCGTAGAGTGCGGCCGTGGAAAAGCCGATCTTCGATGCCGTTCTGACGCCGCACCGCTCGCTGCCGCCGCTCGGATTCGCACTGCTCATGGCGGGTGTGGCCGTGATCAGTTTCGTGGCTGGTCTCGCCTTCTTCTTGGTTGGGGCTTGGCCCGTCGTCGGGTTTCTCGGGCTCGACGTGCTGCTGATCTACTTGGCGTTCCGCGCCAGCTATCGATCGGCCCGCCAGTCGGAACGAGTGTCCTTGACCGAACGCGAACTCGTGGTCGAGCGGACGAGCGCGTATGGGTCGGTCAGCCGATGGGCGTTTCAGCCCTACTGGGTGCGGATCGATCTGACCGAAACGCCGGGTCCCGACACCACGCTGGTGCTCCGTTCGCATGGGCGCTCGCTCACCATCGGTGGTTTTCTGTCGCCCCCCGAACGGGCCGAGTTCGCTGACGCGCTCGAACAGGCGTTGGCCCCGCTGAAGGAACGCTGGCTTGGCTAGCCGTGGCGCGCATTCCTTACCGTGTGGAAGCCTAAGTCGTTGCCAACGAATCGCTTCGTCGATCCCCGGTAAGTAATTGAAGCTCATCGACACGGGCGCGGACGCAACCTGCATCGCTGCCGAGATTGCCTTGTGCGCGGCACTCCCACTGACGGGCAAAGGGCGCATTCGGGACCCGGGCGGGACCCAGGACACCAATTATTGCCTCGGTGACGTGCAAGTGGTTCTGACAGGCCACCATGGCACCGAGGCGACCATACCGATCCGCGATCTTCCGCTATTCGAAGCGTTCGCGGCGGGCTCCGTTTTCGCCAAAGCCCTCTTGGGGCGTGACGTTCTTGGTCGGGGCAGTCTGCACATCGCACGCGACACGTTTACCTTCTGTTTGTGACCAGGGTGATGACGCGGTCCGGCGAACAGCGCAAGAACCGGGTGGCTCGGTCGCGTCGCGTCGGCGAGAATCGGCGCATGACAACCATTGCCTCTCGCGATTTCGATCGTGTGGCACGCGCGATCGAGCGCCTGACCATCGACAGCGATGGCGAGCCACCGCTCGCCGAACTCGCGGCTGCGGCGGGCCTCTCGCCGTTTCATTTCCAACGCTTGTTCAAGAGATGGGCCGGCGTCACGCCGAAGCGCCTCCATCAGGTCGCGGCGCTCGGTCGTGCCAAGGCCTCGCTGCGCCAAGGCCGCTCGGTGCTCGATGCGGCCTACGACGCCGGACTCAGCGGTCCGGGCCGTTTGCACGATTTGTTCGTCGCTTGTGAGGCCATGACCCCGGGCGAATATCGCACCGCCGGGCGCGACCTGCGGATTGCCTATGGCTTTCACGACAGTCCGTTCGGCGAATGCCTGGTGATGGTGACCGAGCGCGGCCTCTGCGGACTGGGTTTCGTGTCGGGCGCAGGAGAACCGGCGCACCAGGAGACGCTCGCCGATCTCACCAATCAGTGGCGCCAAGCCACCATGACCGAGAATCCGACCCGAACGAGACCGTTCGCCGAACGCATCTTTGGGAAGACGAACGATCGTGAGCGTATTCCCGTCCTCCTCAAAGGAACCAATCTCCAGATCAAAGTGTGGGAAGCGCTCCTGCGCATCCCCGAGGGCGAAACACGCACCTACGCGGCGATCGCGGCGGCCGTCGGGAAGCCCAAAGCGGCGCGCGCCGTCGGCAATGCCGTGGCGGCCAATCCGATCTCCTGGCTCATTCCCTGCCACCGGGTGATTCGCGGTACCGGCGTGATCGATCACTATCGCTGGGGGAGTTCGCGCAAGCGTGCGATGCTCGCCTGGGAAGCGGTTCAGACGACGGCGCCTTGACGCCCGCATGACCGCAGCAGCGAGCGCGGTCGATGACGGCAACGGTTCGGTCCTTCGTCTACTTGTTTCTCCTCGCGGCGATGTGGGGTTCGTCCTACGCCTTGCTCAAGGTGATGGTCGAGACGCTGCCGCCGGTGACCGGAACGGCGGTCCGGGTTTTCCTCGCTGGGCTGTTGCTCATCGTGATCCTCTACGCCGTGGGTCAGCGGCTGCCGCGCGGCCGGGTCAACTGGGCATGGCTCTTCGTGATCGGCGCCACGGGGAGCGCCGTGCCCTTTACGCTCCTCGCCTTTGCCGTCGAGCGCATCCCGTCGGCGTCCGTCGCCGTGTTGATGGGGGCGACGCCGCTCTTCACCTCGGTGATGGCGCACCTCACGACGCGCGACGACCAGCTTTCGGTCCACAAGCTGATCGGCATCGTGCTGGGATTGGTTGGTGTTGCGGTCTTGTTCGGAACCGAGGCGGTGGGCGGCATCGCCCGCAACATCTGGGGCATGGCGGCCGCCTTGGCCGGGTCGTTCTCCTACGCGCTCACCAACGTGGTGGCACGCCGCATCGTGGGCGAGAGTCCGGTGAGTGCCGGTGCAGCATCGGCGTTCTGCGCCCTGAGCGTGGTCGTGCCGTGGGCGCTCATTGCCGAGAGCCCCGGCACAACACTGTTGGGAGGTGAAGGCAGCCTGCGCTCGTGGCTCGCGCTGTTGGCGCTCGCGGCCCTGAGCTCGGCCCTCGGCAACGTCATCTTCTTCCGCCTGATCGTCCTCTCCGGTCCGACGTTCGTCTCACTCAACAACTATCTCAACCCGTTGATCGGCACGTTCTGGGGCGTGGTGCTCCTGGGCGAGTCGGCTCAGGGTCAGGCCTTCGTCGCCCTCGCGCTCATCCTCGTCGGGATCGCCGTGGCCAATTGGACGGCCTTGCGCTCGCTCGCGACCCGGCGCGCGACTAGCGTTTGAATCCCAACACGTCGTCCATGCCGTAGAGCCCCGCCGGTCTGCCGCGGGCCCACAGCGCGGCGCGCACCGCGCCAGCCGCGAATAGCGAGCGATCCTGCGCCTTGTGGGTGAGTTCCAGGCGCTCGGAATCGCTTGCAAACATCACGGTGTGATCGCCGACGACCGCGCCGCCGCGCAGCGCCGCGAAGCCGATGTGGCCCTTGGTCCGTGCGCCGGTGATGCCGTCGCGCCCGCGGTCGGCAACGCCTGGGAGGTCCAGGTGGCGCCCATCCGCTGCGGCGCGCCCGAGGGCGAGTGCGGTGCCCGACGGGGCGTCGACCTTGTGACGGTGATGCATCTCGACGATCTCGATGTCGAACTCCTCCGGGAGGAGCGCCGCCACCTGACGCGTGAGGTGCACGAGCACATTGACCCCGATGCTGAAGTTCGCGGCCTTTACGATCGTGGCCCGGGCGGCCGCCCGCGCAATCTCGGCGTCGTGTTCGGGCTTCAGGCCGGTGGTGCCGACGATCAGGATACGACCACGTCGCGCCGCCTCGGCGGCGTGGCGCAGCGTCGCTTCGGGTGCGGTGAAGTCGAGGACGGCATCGCTCGTCTCGAACAGCGCATCGACATCGTCGCTGATGCGAACCCCGAGAGTTTGGCCGACGGCATAGCCCAAGTCCTTGCCAAGATCGGGGTGGCCTTGGCGCTCGCTGCCGGCCGCGGCGCGGGCCTCGGTCGTCGTCAAGACCTGGCGCAGCAGGGCCTGACCCATCCGTCCGGCGCAACCGGCGATGCCTATGCGAAGAGGAGCCATTTCCGACTCGCGTTTGGTTTCGACTTCGGGCGAGATGTAGCACCGGGCGCGCCCGGCTCCTAGGCCCGCAGAATCTGGCCACATCCAAAGGCGGACGATGATCGACCTATACACGGCGAAAACGCCCAACGGCATCAAGGCTTCGATCGCCCTCGAAGAGCTGGCGCTGCCCTACAACGTCATCGCCCTCAATCTGCTCGATAATGAACAGAAGCATCCGGATTTCCTGCGCATCAACCCCAATGGCCGGATCCCGGCGATCGTCGATCGCGACGCCGGCGACTTCGCCGTGTTCGAGTCGGGCGCGATCCTCATCTATTTGGTGGAGAAGACGGGCCAGTTGATGCCGCGCGACGCCAAGGGGCGCTCCCAGGTCATTCAGTGGCTGATGTTCCAGATGGGCGGCGTCGGCCCGATGCAGGGACAGGTCAACTGGTTCAAGCGCAATGCGCCCGACAACACGATCGCGATCGACCGCTACACCAACGAAACCCGCCGGCTCTACCGCGTGCTCGATACGCGGCTCAAGGACCACCGATTCCTGGTTGGCGACTACTCGATCGCGGACATTGCGAATTGGGGCTGGGTTTCGCGTTACGAGTTCTCCGGGGTCGATGTGAGCGACGTGCCGCATCTGATGCGCTGGTATCGCGAGATCGAGGCGCGTCCGGCCGTCAAGCGCGGCGCCGAGGTGCCGACCGAGGCGCAGAAGGCGCGCCCGGTCCCCTGGGCGAAAGGCTGACTCGCGCATGAGCGACGACAGGAAGATTGCCTTGGTGACCGGTGCCAACCGCGGCATCGGCTTAGAAATCTGCCGTCAGCTCGCTGGTCGGGGCGTGCGCGTCATCCTGACGGCGCGCGATCAGGCCAAGGGTGATGTTGCGGCCGCGGCGTTGCGCGCCCAGGGACTTGATGTCGTCGCCCGCGCCCTCGACGTTACCGACGAGCGGAGCGTGCAGGCGCTGGCCCATTGGATCAAGTCGACCTACGGCCGGCTCGACATCCTGATCAACAACGCTGGAGTCCTGCTCGAGCGGATCTATGGCCAGGACGCCAACATCGAGACCGACGCCATGGACGTCGACGTGGATCTCGTCGCCACCATCATCAACACCAATACGCTGGGACCCCTGCGCACGACCCAGCGTCTGGCACCGCTGATGCCCGCGGGCGGGCGGATCATCAATCTTGCGTCCCAGATGGGCCTCAGGAGTTGGGCCAATTCGAACATGGTCGGTTACCGTGTCTCCAAGACCGCCCTCATGGGGCTGACGGCGAACCTGGCCAAGGGGCTCGCGAAGAAGGGCATCACGGTCAATTGCATGTGTCCGGGCTGGGTCAAGACCGACATGGGGTCGCGTTTCGCGCAGATCACGGTCGATCAGGGCGCCGACACGGCGATCTGGCTCGCGCTGGACGCCGATGCCAAACACAGCGGTAAGTTCTTCTACAAGAAACAAGAACTGACCTGGGACGGGCAGAACGTTCCGGCGTGATCGGTCGTCGGCTTCCTTCTGTATCGATCGGTTTGACTATAGCGTAAGTATTTGCTTACCGTAAGTGGTGACTTACAAATCTCAAGCCTTTGATGCCCTCGGGGATCCGATGCGCCGTCGGGTGTTCGAGCGTCTGCGCCGGGGACCGCGTGCGGTGCACGAACTCGCCCGGGGGTTGCCGATCAGTCGTCCGGCCGTATCCCAGCATCTGAAGGTCCTGAAGGAGGCCGGGCTCGTCGTCGATCGTGCCGAGGGGACGCGTCGGCTCTACCAGATCGATCCCTCCGGGCTTGGCACGATTCGTCGCTGGCTCGATGAGTTCTGGGATGAGGCCTTGAACGCGTTTCGCGACGAAGCCGAAAAGGAAGAGCGAACATGAACGTCGTCATCCGCCCGGCACCGTTAAAGCGCCACATTGTCGTGAACGTTGGCCAGGCCCGCGCCTTCGAGGTGTTCACCGCCCGGATGGAACGGTGGTGGCCGGCCAGCCACTCGATCGGCGCCACCAGACAAGTGGACGTGGTGATCGAGCCCCGGGTTGGCGGACGATGGTATGAGCGGGGCGAGGACGGCCAGGAATGTCTGTGGGGCGAGGTCCTCGCCTGGGAACCGCCCGACCGAGTCGTGCTTGCTTGGCGCCTCAACGCGCATTGGACATTCGATCCTACCCTCACGACGGAGGTCGAGGTCCGGTTTCTCGCGCAGGGCGAGCAAGCGACCCGGGTCCAACTGGAGCACCGCCACCTGGAGCGCTTCGGCGAGGGCGCCGACGCTGTTCGCGGCGCCCTCGACGGCGAAGGGGGTTGGCCCGGTATGCTCCGTCTCTTTGCCGGTTTCGCCCAAAAACCCTGACTTCGCCCAAGGCCTTGGTGCGGCCCGTCGGTTGACGCTCCCCGCGGTGCGCCGTACCGTCCTGCCTCACGTTGGCGCAATTCCGCGCCCAGGGAGGGAACCCGTGGCCGAAACCGAACGCGTTCCCGGATTCGTGGAGCTACAGCAAATGCCCAGCACCGACATCAAGGCGCCGCTCAATTCGCTGCGCGGCCTGGGTCGCCACCCGATGATGGCGACGATCACCGCGGAGGAGGAAGCCCGCCTCAACTATCAGATGACCTTGTCGCGCATCCTGCGGGAGAACGTGCAGGTGGGAAACAAGATGATCTATGACGCGCGCGTCGAGCCACAATTCGTGCGCGAAAACGGACGCAAGCCCCGGGACCGCCACGAGGTCCGCAAGGCGATGCTGCGCGACGCGGGCTATCAGATGTGGGCCAGCATGCGCCGCCAGCTCCAGGAGCAGGGCAGCCAGTGGAAACTGCCGATGATCGAACGGCAGATTCACGAACTGGCGGCCAAGGCCGACATCAAGAAACCGAAGTACGGCACCCTGCGGCTCGACCCGAAGCTCAAACTGCCGCGCTACCAGACCGCCTTCGACATGCACTGGATGGCCGGCGGCTATGCGGCCGAGCGCGTCAAAGGCGACGTCTCCCCGGGCGCCATGTACGACCTCGGTGGTCTCTACATGGGGACGGGCGGCAAGATGGGACCCTTCAACGACGGGCCTGGTTGGTCGGTCGTGAACTGGCTCAAGACCAGGTATCCCAAGTTCACGCCGAAGTCCGTGCTCGACGAAGGCTGCACCGTCGGCCACTCGACCATGGCCTACGTCGAAGCTTGGCCCAAGGCCGAGGTGCACGGCATCGACTTTGCCGCACCGATCGTGCGCTACGCCCATGCCCGGGCCGAATACATGGGCAAGCGCGTGCACTACTCGCAACAACTCGCCGAGGAAACCGACTTCGAGGACAACACGTTCGATCTCGTCGTGTCCTCGATGTTCCTGCACGAAACCAGCCACTCGGCGGTCTACAAGATCGTCAAGGAGGCGCACCGCGTCCTGAAGCCGGGCGGCGTGATGATCCACGTCGAGCAGCCGCAGTTCCACTTCCTGCCGACGCCGTGGGCGCAATTCGAGAACGACTGGGACACGCACAACAACAACGAACCGTTCTGGGGCCCGATGCACGACATGGACCTCATGGACGTGGCGCTCAAGGGCGGTTTCCAGAAGAAAGACGTGATCCAGGAGAGCGCACCCTTCGTGGTGCCGCTTCCGGGTGGCGAGAAGATGGTCGCGCCCAAGGGATCGTGGTTCTTCTACGCGGCCTGGAAACGCTAGACCGCGACTGCGGTTACGCTGAACACGGCCGGGGCTCAGGCTCCGGCCGTTTTCTTTTTTGGAATCAACCCGTTGGTGCCGATGCGCCAACGCTATCGAATTGATGCGACGACGATATTTCCGTCGCGCCGCGCGGTTTCGTAGATGAACGGGCGAGCACGCAATCCACCCCACTTCATCACAGGAGACCGACTATGAACGTCAAATCGATCCTCGCCGCTGGCGCCCTGTTGCTCGCAACGACCAGCGTCCAGGCGGCCGAAACCTCGGCCAAGTACGAGATCCAGTTCCAGGGCCAGTGGACCGCAACGAGCCACCCGCTCGAGTACCCCTCCAATGCGCATTTCTCGGGGCTCGTCGGGGCCACACACAACGGTGCCTACAAACTTTTTCGGGTTGGCGACAACGCCACCGACGGCCTCAAGCGTTTGTCCGAGATGGGCGCCCACGCACCGTTCGATCAGGAAATTCGCGCAGCCATCGCGGCCGGCCAAGCGGGTCAACTCTTCGAGACCGGGGCCCTGTTCGGCGCGCCGTGGCAATCGAAGGCCGAGTTCTCGGTCGATCAGAAGAACAACATGGTGTCGTTCGCGGCCATGATCGCGCCCTCCCCCGACTGGTTCACCGGCGCCTCCGACGTCACGCTCTGGGAGAACGGCGATTGGGTCCGCGAGAAGACCCTCATGCTCTACGCCTATGACGCCGGCACCGACAACTGCAAGACCTATCAGGCGGCGGATATGGAAGCCGCGCCGCGCGGTTCCGTGGCGCTCAACCAGGCGCCGCATTTCGTCAAAGACGGCAAGCTGAAGAACCCGATCGTGTCCCCGGTCGCAACCGTCGTCATCCGCCGTCTCGACAAGTAGCCGGCGTCCCTGTCGTGCCCGGTTTCCCTCCCCACGGGCGCAACACCCGGAAGGCACGCCAAGCGCGTGCCTTCCTTCTTTTTCGTGGTGCCCTAGTTTCTCTTGGGCGCGGCACGTCGGGCGCCGCGTGCTAGCATGGCCGGCGACCGTCCGGTTGTCGGACAAAAAAATCCCAGGGAGGGGTTATGCAACGTATGAAACGAAATGTGGCGTGGGTTGCAGCCGTATCCGCTGCCGTCGCCACGGCAGTGACGGCCATCCCGGCCGATGCCGCCAATCCACCCGACACGTTGCGTGTCGGGGTCAATTCGAAGGCACCTGCCCGCGGCAACCCTTACGGCGCCGGCTTCTCGATCCCGAGCGTCTACTACTGGTCCGCCGTGTTCGATTCGCTCACCCGCGTCAACGACAAGGGCACCACCATTCCGATGCTGGCCGATAGCTGGTCGGTCGGTGCCGACAAGGTCACCTGGACATTCAAGCTCAAACCCAACATCAAGTTCTCGAACGGCGAACCGGTCAACGCCGACGCTGTCGTGGCCGCCTACACCTGGCTGATCAGCGACGACAAGGGCAAGGTCACGTCGATGGGCCGCAACATCAGTCGCGATGCGGCGGAGGCGGTCAAGATCGACGACATGACGGTTGCGATCAAGACGCGCAAACCCGATCCGCTCTGGGCCGGCACGGCCGCGACGGCGATCATCGTCGCACCCAAGCTGTGGAAGGACATCGGGCCCGAGGGCTACACCAACACGCCGGCGACGACCGGTCCCTATCGGGTCGAGACGTGGACCGATCAACAGGCGGTATTCGTGCTCAATCGCGAATCCTATCGCCCGGGCAAGGTGCCGCGCATCACGATCACCGAACTGCCGGAAGCGGTGGCGCGGGCGCAGGCGCTCCTGTCCGAACAGATCGATGTCGCCACCAACATGGGTCCCGACGACGTGGTTCGGATCCGTGCTGCGGGTCACCAGGCGGATATCGCCGGCTCGCCCAACATCATGTCGGTCGCGCTTTTCACCGAGGACTTCTCGCCCAACAAGAAGTGGGCGGAGAAGGGAACACCGTTCCGTGACAAGCGCGTGCGCCAGGCGATGAATCACTTGATTGACCGCCAACTCATCATCAACACTCTGGTTGGCGGGCTCACCAAGCCGGCGAGCCAGCCTGCCAACCCGAACACCTTCGGCTACAACCCGGACCTCAAGCCCTACCCGCTCGATCTCGCCAAGGCCAAGCAACTCTTGACCGAAGCCGGGTATCCGAGCGGCCTCAAATTCACCTCCGAGGTGCTCACCGGCTTCTCGCCCAACGACAAGGAGATCTGGACCTACATCTCCGACCAAGCGACCAAGGTCGGCGTCACCATGGAGTTGCGCCCGATTCCGTTCCCGGACTGGCTGCAGAAGTATCTGAACGGCAAGTGGGAAGGTGAATCGACCACGCTCTCGTTCCTGGTCGAACCGCACATGGACGCAATCCGTCCGTTCCAGAATTACTCGTGTCTGCTCCAGAATGCGTTCACTTGCGTCCGCGAGCACATGCCGCTGATCGAGCAAGCCTCGACCGAGATGGATCCGGTCAAGCGGGAGAAGCTGCTCAAGGACCTGATGAAGCTCTCGGCCGACGAGGCGATCGCACTTCCGATCCAGGAAAACGTCGAGATCGCCGGGCTCAACAAGCGGGTCCGCGGCTTTGCCAACTGGAACAAGGTGTTGCTCTACGAAAACATCACGCTCGCGAACTAGCGGGTTTCGCCCCTCACTCGCCGTCGCGTCGTGACGGTCCCCTCTCTCCGTCGCGACGGAGCGAGGGCAGGGTGAGGGGCCTTTTTTGGAGGGACCGATGGCCGCGTTCAAGCACCTGTTCTCGCCGATCGAGATCGGCGGCGTCGAAATCAAGAACCGCATTTTCATCCCGCCGCACGGCGTGTCGTTCGCTCCGGGAACCGGCGGTGGCAACGAACGGGTGATCGACTATCACATCGAACGCGCCAAAGGCGGAGCCGGCATCGTCATGATGTCGAACTACTGCACGCCGGCGTCGTGGTCGGAGCTGGGCACGTGGGGCGGGGCGCTGTCCCGCACGCCGGTCGGGTTAAACGAAATGAATCTCGACACACTGAAGCCGCACTACAAGACGCTGATCAGCGGCGTTCGGTCTCATGGCGCGCGGTTCATCTCGCAACTCAACGCCGGCGGCCGACAGGGTGGTGGTCCCGGAACCGACGCGTTCCAGTTGCCGCTGTGGGCGCCTTCGGACCTGCCGTGCCCGACGACACGCGTCATCCCGAAGGCGATGGAAGTTGAGGACATCCAGGATTTCATACGCGCCTTCGTTCAGGGGGCGCTGAACGCCGAGGAATGCGGCGCCGACGGCGTCGAACTGTTCGCCGCGCAGGGCTATCTCTTGTCCGAGTTCCTGTCGCCCCACACCAACAAGCGAAGCGATCAGTACGGCGGATCGCTCGAAAATCGCGCGCGTTTCCTGATCGAGGCTCTGACGGCGATTCGCAAGGCCGTCGGTCGCAAGTTCCTTCTCGGCGTGCGCATGAACGGCGATGACTTCACCCCGGGTGGCTTGCAAATCGCCGAAGCGCAGCAGATCGCGCAACTGATTCGTGCCAGCGGCACGACCCAATACCTGAGCATCACCGGAAAGACCTATTGGAGCTGGCCGGGCTGGATCGCCGACGTGAACCAACCCGCCGCGCAATTCGCTCACCTGTCGGCGGCGATCAAGAAGGCCGTCCCCGAGCTCAAGATCGGCGTGGTCAGCCGCATCGGCACGCCGCAGCTCGGCGAACAGATCATCGCCAACGGCCAGGCCGACCTAGTCGGCATGGCCCGCGCGACCATCGCCGACCCGGAGTTGCCCAACAAAGCGATGCGCGGCGAGGTCGATCGCATTCGCCTGTGCACCTACGGCAATCAGTCCTGCATCATGAAGCTGATCGGTGGTCAAGGCCTCGCGTGCGTCCACAACCCGGCGATCGGGCGGGAAAAGGAGCTCGGGGCTGGCTCGCTCAAGTCGGCCGCCAAGAAGAAAAAGGTCGTCGTCGTGGGTGGGGGCCCGGCCGGGGTCGCCGCGGCGCGGATCGCCGCCAGCCGCGGTCACGACGTCACGTTGTTCGAGAAGGACCTCGAACTCGGCGGCCAGAATCGAATGACCGTCCGGGTTGCCAGCCGCGCCAGCTACAAGGAAATCACGCGCTGGCAGCGGGTCGAACTGGATCGCTCGGGGGCCAAGGTCCGTATGGGAACGACCGCCACAGTGGAAATGGTCCTCGGCGAGAAACCCGATGTCGTCGTCGTAGCCTCGGGGTCGACGCCGCGGCGCACCGGTTACTCGAGCCTGCGGCCGACGATCGAGCGTTTGCCCGGGGTCGACCAAGCCAACGTCTACACCGTGTGGGATGCCTTCGACGAGACCAAGAAGATCGGCAAGAACGTCGTCTTGATCGACGAGGACCCACACATGTCGGGGGTCTCGACCGCCGAATACTTGGCCGACCGCGGCCACAAGGTGACGATCGTGACGCCCCAGGTTCATCCCGGCGACTACATGGAGATCTCCTTCGTTCCCGATCTCTATCGCCGCATCCTGCCGAAGGGGATCGAGATCGTCGCCAACACGTTCGTTTCTCGGATCGAGGGCGAACGGTTGGTTCTCGAGGACCGCTACACCGGGCAGACGCGGCTCCTCACGGGGGTCGATGGTGTCGTGCTGGCGATGGGCAACCAGGTCAACGACGGACTCTACCGTTCGCTCAAGGGCAAGGTGACAGTGCATGCGATCGGCGATGCGCTGGCGCCGCGCCGCCTCGACGAAGCGATTCTCGACGGCGAACGAATCGGTCGGATGATCTAACGCGCTGGACGAGCGGGGCGTTCGCTTTCGAGAATCGCCTTCTCTTCGCCGAAGAAATCGCGTTGGGAGACGATCCCGACGACGCGTCCCCGTCCGTCGACCACCGGCAGGTGGCGATAGCCACGCTCGTGCATGCGCCGCAAGGCTTCGAGGGCGGTCGCTTTGTCCTCGATCGCGTCCGGATCTTTGGTCATGACCTGGGCCAGCGGGGTCAGATCGGGATCACGACCTTCGGAGACGACGCGGTAGACGATGTCCCGCTCGGTGAAAATCCCAACCAGACGATCGCCCTCCATCACCAGCACCGAACCCACGTGACGATGGCGCATCATGCGCGCGGCATCGCGAACGAAATCCGCGGGCGACAGGCTGACGATCTTCTGATTTCGGACGACGTCCGGCACGATGCGACGGGACATGGGGCTCTCGATTCTCGGGCGTTCTCGGCTCAGCTCGGTCGTTGGGCGTCCTTGGTGGCGCCGAACATGAACCAAAATCCGTCGCCACGCCGCTCGAGGCCGGTGGCCGTTTTCATCGCGCCCGCCGCCATATCGCGGAACACATGCTTGGACGAGAATCCCGCGTCGGTGGCCAGTCGCATCAGGTCCATATCCCGGAACGGGCAGCGAAACGGCTCGCTGTTGTAGAACGTGTCCCACTCGCGGATGAACTGATCGAATGGCCCCTGGCCGTGGTATTGCGGTTGCTCGGCGTGAATCATCACACCACCCGGCGCGAGCACGCGGTGAGTCTCGCGTGCCACCCGCGCCATGGCTCCCTGGGGGACCTCGTGCAGAAACATCGCGCTCGTCACGAGGTCGAAGTGACCTGCGGGAAAATTCGTTGCCTCGGCGTTCTGTTGCGAAAAATGAACGGGAACCCCGAGGGATTCGGCTCGGGCATGACCGAAACGCAAGACGGGCGCGCAGGCGTCGATCGCGAAGACCTCGGCCTCGGGCCAGGCTTGCTTTAGCGGCAGGGTCGAGTGCCCGACGGTGCAGCCAAGGTCGAGGATTCGCCTCGGCCGCAACCGCGGAAAGCGTTGCTTGAGGTGCGCCACCATGGCCCACCCGGCGCCGTCGTTCCAAACGCCGAGTTCGCCACCGGTGGCGAGGAACAGGCTTCCGGTGTCGTACATCGCGCCGGCCCACACGCCCCCCGGCTCACCATCGTGGTTGTAGCCGCCGGGCTGGCAGTGGATGTCGACGGCGGTGATATAGCGTGGCACGGCGAGGTTCGGGTCCAGGCGCAGCGTTCCGCCGGTGCTGGCGTTCGTCTTGGCGCGTCGGGCGACGTCGGCGTATTCGCGAGCGACGATGCCGCCACGAATCATGTAGCTCATTTCCTGATTGTTGCGTTTGAGCGAGCTCCACATCTGCCAATACGGTTCGCGATGCATGAGCTGACGCACCTCGCGGCGATCGCGCGGTTTGCGGCCGATCGCGCGAATCGCGGCTGGCTCGACGCGGCGCTCGTAGGTCAGCTTGTTGCCCGGATAGACAGCCTGCGCGACGAAAAAATACGACGCCATGATGAAGTCGAACCACGCCAATTCATCGTGGGTAATCGCCGGCGAAAGACCATGCCGTCCCTCATGGCGAATGGACTTAGGCCCCGGCCGATCGGCCCGTTCAGGATGCATGGCCACCTCCACACGGTGCACGGCACCGACGCTATTGACCCGGACAGCGTACGCCTTTGACGCCCCGTTGCGTAAGTGGCTCCTCGGCAAAGACTCGCTTGCCCGGCAGGGGCCAATCCCTACATCAGTTTCGCGATGTCGTTCACGTCAGCCACGCGCTCGATCGTCTGCAGCGCCGCGAACAGCGTCCGCGCCTTTGCCGCCGGCATCGAACGGGACGTGGCGTCCATGAACTTGTTTTCGACCATTGCCTGGGTCATCGGTGCAGCGGGACTGCCATAGGTATCACGCAGGCGTCGCTCGCCCCGGTAAACGTTGCCGCCGGCTTCGATCTCCGCGGCACCGGATATGTCGAGCCAACGCAACTCATTGAACGCTTTGGTCGATTCCGGATCTTCGATGACCTCCACCATCGCGGCCATCCGGCGACTGACCGGATCGGCCAGGCGTTCCTTCGTCACCCAACTCGTCCCCGTCGGGACCCCGAGCACGGCCATGGCGACGGCCCAATGCACCGAATAGATCGCCTCGAAGTAGGTGTCGGGTGACGGCTCGAACTGCAAGGGGATCAGATAGATCGACGGCAAATAGACGCGAAGCCGCGTGACACTCGCTGGATCGATACGATGCTCGCGCACCAGTTCGCCGAGCGTCTGGATCACGCTCTGGGCGAAGCGACTGGTGACCCACGGTTTCAACTGCATTGTCTGGGACAGGTAGTGGTAGGGCCGCGTCGGGTCCGTCAACCGAGCGGAGTCGTAGTCAGCGGCGTGCTGATCGATCTCGTCAGGCACGCTGCGGAGACCGGCCGCGGTCATCAATGCGGCCTGGATGCCGTTGCGACAGAAGAAGAGATTGCCGTAACCGACGGCGCTCGCGCGTTTCCGGATTTTCGGTCTGTTGTAGAGATTCGGACGGTGCGGGAACTCCCAGGCCAGGCTCAGGGCGCTCGACATCTGATCTTCGTCGAAGCCGAGCAAGTAACCGCTGATTGCGGCCGCACAGGTGCTCATCTGCGGAAGATCGATGTCCTTGCGCCGGGAAAAATGGAACCGCCCACTCAGGAGGTAGCCGGCCATCGCCGCCGACAACACCTTGGCCCCCGAGGCGCCGCAGCGCTGACCCATGGCAAGCGCCGTGTGGACGACCAGAGGACCAGGATGAAGTCCGGGTCCGGTATCCTCGTAGTCCGTGTTGCGGGCGTTCTGCGCGTTGACGGCCGCAGCAAACTCGGCGGGAACCCGGACACCTTCACCGATAAGAACGGCGTCCGCCCGCCCACCGACGTCGCGGGCATAGCGCGCCAGCTCTTTTCCAACGAAGGCGTGGCCCATGTACGCGATGCCGATGTGATCGATCACCAGGGATTTGATCGCCCGCTGCGCCTCACTGGGCGCTCCGCCATACGTGGTGGCCAATACTTCAGCGGCCAAAGTTCGCGTAATGCTCTTCAGCGCCATGATGCTCCCCTCGCTTACCAAAGCGTGACCAGCCCCCGGACGAAAGTTTATCGGAATAGCCGATCGCGCAGTGTACCGTGGGTGGACAAAGAATCAGAGCCGCTAAAGGCCCCTTATAGTCCAACTAACGGAGGAAAACCGTGCATAGGAACGTCAGTTCGGTGCTTGGTAGTGCGTTGGTGTTGGCGTCGTTGGCGGCGGGCGGCTCTGTGCTCGCTCAAGACGCGCGGGACACGCTGCGGGTCGCCATGTATTCGAAGGCACCCTCGCGCGGCAACGTATACGGCGTGCCCAACACCTGGCCCAGCATGTTTTGGTGGGAGGCGATCTACGATTCATTCGTCCGGGTCGACGACAAGACGCAACTCCGTCCGCATGCGGCGGAGAGCTGGGAACTCGTCAACAACACGACGTGGCGCGTCAAGTTCAAGCCCAACGTCGAGTTCTCGAATGGCCGCAAGAATGACGCGGCCAACGTCGTGGCGATCTTCGACTACTTGCACAGCGAGCAGGGTAAGAGCGCCAGCATCATCCGCAACGTCAAATTGGCGAGCTACAAGGCGCTCGATGCCAACACGGTCGAGTTCGTTACCCAGGAACCCGATCCGCTACTGGTGGCGAAGTTTGCCGGTTTCTACACCGCCGACATGAAAGCCTGGGCGGAAATGGGGCTCGAGGCTTTCACCGCCAGACCGGTGACCTCAGGGCCCTTCAAAGTCGTGAGCTGGAACGACAACGAAATGGTTGCCGCGGCTCACGACAAGAGTTGGCGTGCGCCGAAAGCCAAGAACTTGCGCATGACGGAGGTGCCCGAACCGCCCGCTCGGGTGGCAGCGCTCGAGTCGGGCCAAAGCGACATCATCATCAACATGGGACCAGACGATATCGCTCGCATCCGGGGTGCTGGCCATCAGGCGATTATCGATCCTGCGCCCTATGTCGTGTCGTTGGCGTTGTTTACCGAGGACTTCGCCAACAAATGGAACAAGGGCGGCAAAACCCCGTTTGCCGACCGTCGCGTCCGTCAGGCGGTGAACTATGCGATCGATCGCAACGCCCTGGTGAAGGATTTGTTCGGGGGGATCACCGAGCCGTCTGGGCAGCCGGCGGCACCACAGACTTTCGGTTACAACCCGGACGTCAAACCCTATCCACACGATCCCGCCAAGGCGCGCGCCTTGTTGGCCGAGGCCGGCTACCCGAACGGGTTTTCAATCTTGATGGAGACCCAGACGGGAGCCATTCCGCAGGGGCGTGAGGTGCTGCAGGCCATCGCCAACGACCTTGGCAAGGTCGGAGTCAAGACGGATGTCCGGTCGCTGCCGTTTGCCGAGTGGGTGGGCAAGCTGATTGGCAAGAAATGGGAAGGCGAAAGCACCAGCTTCTCCATGTTCCACTCGCCGATGATCGATGTGTCGGTGCCGTTCGTTTGGTACTCGTGCCAGGCACCACAGCGCTTCACGTGCGTCGAGGAACTCGAGCCGCTGATCAGCGCCCAGGCCAAAGAAATGGATCGTAGCAAGCGTCAAGCGATCCTGCGCGATCTCATGAAGAAGTCGAACGAGGAAGCGCTATCGATCACCGTAATGGACGGCAAGGACATCACCGGCGTCGCCAAGCGCGTCAGGGGCTTTGGCCTGTGGCACCGCGTGGTGTTGTACGAAAACATCAGCGTGGACGGCTGATCGGTCTCCTGGTGATAGGCGGCCCCGCAGGCCGCCTATCACGATAGGACGGCTGGTTCATGAGCGCCGCTCCTTCGCAGTCGGTGACACGGCGGCTTGCCGCCGAAATCGCCGAAACGCGGATCGAGGCAATCCCGCCCGCCGCGCTTGCCGCCATGCAGCGGCTCCTCATCGATCATGTCGGGATCACCTACATGGGGGCGGCATTCACGGGCCGGGCGCTTTTCTCGTATGCGCGAGAGCTGGGTGGGCGGGGCGAGGCGGTGCTCATCGGTGACGGCGTCCGGGCGCCGGCCGAGCTTGCGGCCGGCATCAACAGCCAGACCTGCCGCAACACCGACTTCGAAGAAACGGGGCCCGGCACCCACGTCGGGCCCCTGTGTGTGCATACCGCGCTCGCCGTCGGTCAACGCGTCGGTGCCTCGGGGCGCGCGGTGCTGGCCGCCGCTACACTCGGTTACGCATTGTGCGCGCGGTTCCATTTTGCCCGCCTCAAAGACTGGCCGCGCACTAGCATCGTGCATCACCGAACCGTGGCAGCGGCGATCAGCGCTCGACTGCTCGGCTACGACGCGACCAAAACCGCCGAGGTCCTGAGCCTTGCCTGGGAGTTGCCTCCCCGCACGCACCAAGCCGGTGGTGCGGCCTTCATCCACAAACGCATCTCCTCGCTTGGGCTTGGCTCCGGCATCGCGGCGCCGCTCGTGGGCGCGCGCATGGGTGTGCAGGCGGCGACCATGGTCGGTCATGGGTTTGTCAGTGTCGGCGACGAGATCGATCACCATCTCGAGGCTTACGACCGCACGATCCTGGTCGAGGATCCGATCCCGTTCCATCATGTCGACGGCGAGATGGAACTGAAGCCCTGGGTCGCCAGCCGGCATTCTCAATGTGGCCTGCAGGCGATCGCCAATCTCGTGCGCGAACAGGCGATCGATCCCCATCGTGTCTCCGCGATCCGGCTGCATCTCTCGAACATGTACACGGCGCAGCAGGGCTGGCTCTTTGAGCCGGCGCCGGCCAACTATTGGGAGGCGATCTATTCGACCCAATGGGCGGCGGCCATGGTTCTCCAGGACGTGCCCGCCGGCCCCAAGTGGTTTACCCCGGCGCGCCTCGCCGATCCGCTCACCCGAAAACTCGCGGCCATGGTCGAGATCGTCGAGGATCCCGAGTCCTCCAAGGCCTACTGGGGCGTCAACTGGCTCGACATCCGCGGCACGGCCGAGATCACGGTGGGCGGAAAGGTCCACCGGGCGCGGTGCACCATGCGCGAGACCTATGGCAGCCCGCGCATGGATATGACCGAGGCGATGGTCGAACAGAAATTCCTCGAATCGACCTCCACGACGTTGCCGACCGATCGCGCCCGGCGCCTCTTGGCCCTTTTGCGCCGCCTGGAAGAGATTCGCGACGTCAACGAGATCGCTGCGGCGATGTAGCGGCATGGCGAGCGGGGCCCGGCAGAGTGTGACCCAGCAGCTTGCGGTGGAGATGGCGAACACCGCGGCCGAGGACATTCCCGAACCTGCGCTGGCCGCGATCAAGCGCCTGTTCATCGATCACCTCGGGATCGCGTACATGGGAGCTGCGTTCGTCGGAAAGCCGCTACACGACTATGCCGTGGCGTTGGGTGGCGCTCCGGAGGCGCGCCTGATCGGGAGCGGCGTCAGCGTTCCGGCCGAGTTGGCCGCTGCGATCAACAGCCAGATGTGTCGGGCGACCGACTTCGAGGAAACCGGCCCGGGCACCCATATCGGACCGCTGTGCGTTCATACGGCTCTCGCGGTTGGCCAACGGGAGCACGCCTCCGGAGCTGAGGTGCTCACCGCCGCGGCCCTTGGCTACCTGCTGTGCGCGCGCTTCCACTTCAGCCGCCTCAAGGGCTGGCCGCGGACCAGCGCGACCCAGCACCGTGTCACGGCAGCAGCCATTACAGCCCGCTTGAAGGGCTTCGATGCCGCGTCCCTGGCGCGCGCTCTGAGCCTTGCCTGGGAGTTGCCGCCGCGGACGCATCAACCGAGCGCCCCGTTCGGCAAGAAGCGGATATCGCCGATCGCTTCGATTTCTGGCCTGGGGGCGCCGCTGTTCAACGCCCGTCTCGGGGTTCAGGCGGCCGTTCTGGTCGGTCATGGTTTCGAAAGCGTGCTGGACGAAATCGATCAGCACCTGAGCGACTACGACGTCGACGTGCTGCTCAGCCAGCCTCCGCCGTATCACTGGATCGATGGTGAGATGGAACTCAAACCCTGGGTCTCGAGCCGCCACTGCCAATGCGGCTTGCAGGCGCTCGATAACCTGATCCGGAGGCTTCGCATCGACGCGGCAGCCGTTTCGGCGATTCGCCTCCACCTTTCGAACATGTACACTGCGCGACAAGGCTGGCTCTTTGAGCCGGCGCCGGACAATTACTGGGAGGCGATCTACTCCACGCAATGGGCGGCGGCGATGATCCTGCAGAAGATTCCTGCCGGGCCAAAATGGGTGACGCCCGAGCGCTTGGCCGATCCACTCAGCCGGCGATTGGCGGCGATGGTCGAGATCATCGAGGATCCTGCGGCGTCCCGTGCCTATTGGGGAACCGACGGCGTTTCGCTTGCTGCCGCCCGCGGCCAGCACGGGGCCAACTGGCTCGACATCGCTGGCACGGTCGAGGTGGAGATCGATGGGCAGGTCTACAGCGAGCGTTGCACCATGCGAGAAACGTTCGGCAGCCCTGGGATGGACCTAACGGAATCTATGGTCGAGGGAAAGTTTCTCGAAGCCACTGCGCCGGTGTTGCCGCGAGATCGGGCGCGGGCACTGTTGGCGCTGGCGCGTTCGGTCGAGGACATCGTGGACATCTCCACATTGGCGGCGGCGATGTGAGAAAAGCGACGCCATGGTAGAGTCTCGCGCCCTTAGAGGCGGCAAAATCACGGGGAGAAACCATGAGTGCCTATGTACGGAATTTGATGCTGAGCGCCGCCGTTGGCGCGCTCGCGTTCGGCGCCACGGGAGCCGAGGCACAGGACGCTCGCGACACGCTGCGTGTGGCCATGTATTCGAAGGCACCGCCGCGCGGCAACACCTATGCGATCCAGTACATCTGGCCCAGCATGTACTGGTGGGAAGGCGTCTTCGATTCCTTCGTGCGCATCAACGACAAGGCCGAGATTCTGCCGTTTGCCGCGGAGAAGTGGGAGCTCGTCAATCCGACGACGTGGCGCGTGACCTTCCGCAAGGACGCCGAGTTCACCTCGGGGCGCAAGAACGATGCGGCCAACGTGGTCAAGATTTTCGAATACCTGCACAGCGATGCCGGCAAGCCCGCCGGCATCATGCGCAACATGAGGCTGACGAGCTATAAGGCGGTCGATTCGCACACGGTCGAATTCGTCACGCCGCAACCCGATCCGCTCCTCGTCGCGAAGTTCGCCGCGTTCTACATCTCGGACATGACGGCGTTCAACGAAATGGGCGCCGCGAATTTCGCCGCCAAGCCGGTGACCTCCGGGCCCTGGCAGGTGACGAGCTGGACCGATCAGGAAATGAACGCGACCGCCTACGCCAAGAGCTGGCGGCCGCCCAAGATCAAGAATCTCCGCATCGTCGAAGTTCCCGAACAGGCCGGGCGTCGTGCGGCGATCGAGTCCGGACAGATGGACCTGTCCTTCAACATGACTCCGGACGACATTCCGCACCTGCGCGCGGCCGGCCACGACGTGGTGATCACCGGCGGCCCGCTGGTCGAGGCGATCGCGTTGTTCACGAAGGATTTCGCCAACAAGTGGGGCGGCAAACCGCCGTTTGCAGACAAGCGCGTGCGGCTCGCCGTCAATCTCGCGTTCAACCGCGACGCCTTTACCAAGGACTTCTTCAAGGGCGTGGCCAAGCCGGCGAGCCAACCGGCGACGCCCGCAATCAACGGCTACAACCCCGACGTCAAACCGTATCCATACGATCCGGCGCGCGCGCGACAGTTGCTTGCCGAGGCGGGCTACCCCAACGGGCTTAGCCTCATCATGGAATCGAGCGGCGGCATCGCGGGTGGTCGCGAAACACTGCAGATCATCGGCGATGATCTCGGCAAGATCGGCATCAAGGTCGAAACGCGCGTCATGCCGTTCGCGACTTGGTCGCAGATCTTCAACGGCCAGAAGTGGGCGGGCGACATGTCGACGTTCGCCATGTTCCACTCACCCGTCATGGACGCGGCGATCCCCTTCTCGGTCTACGGCTGCGACCTGCCGCACGGCATGACGTGCATCCCGGAGCTCAACCAGCTCATCGCGGCACAGGATCGTGAAATGGATCCCGTCAAGCGCCGCGCGCTGCTGCGCGAACTCATGAAAAGGGCGCACGAGGAGGTCCTGGCCCTGCCCGTGATCGAAGGAGCCGACGTCACCGCGGTGGCCAAGCGCATCAAAGGCTTCAAGAACTGGAGCCGGGTCGTCGTTTACGAGGAAATGACGATCGACGGGTAGTCGTCCTCCCTCCCCTCGCTTCGCTCCGACCCTCTCCCGCTCCGCTTCGCGGGAGAGGGTCGGGTGAGGACTCAGTCCCTCAAGTCGTCCCAGAGTTCCTTGACCTTGGCGAAGAAGCCCTCCGACTCCGGGCTATGCGACTTGCTGCCGCCGGCGCCGTTGAACTCTTCGAGAAGCTCGCGCTGGCGCTTGGTCAGGTTGACCGGCGTCTCGACCAAAAACTCGACATAGAGATCGCCGCGACTCTGGCCACGCAGCTGCGGCATCCCCTTGCCGCGGACGCGGAATTGCTTGCCGGTCTGTAAGCCAGAAGGGATTGAAATCTTCGAACGTGAGCCGTCGATCGAGGGGACTTCGATGTCGCCCCCCAGCGCGGCCGTGACCATCGGAATGGGCACCCGACACAACAGGTCGAGGCCAGAGCGCTGGAACAGCCGGTGCTGGCTTACCGAAAGGAAGATATAGAGATCGCCGGCCGGTCCGGTTCTCAGGCCCGCCTCGCCCTCGCCCGCCAGCCGAATGCGCGTTCCGTCCTCGACTCCGGGCGGAATGTTGACCGAAAGATTGCGGTCGCGGCGGACTCGTCCGGAGCCGCCGCAGCTCCGGCACGGATGCTCGATGACCTGACCAGCGCCGTGGCAGGACGGACACGTTCGCTCGATCGTGAAAAAACCCTGCTGCATGCGCACCTTGCCGCGTCCGGCACAGGTGCGGCAGGCGGTCGGTTTCGAATCGCCGTCGGCACCCGTGCCGTGGCAGGTGTCGCAGGCCACCGAACTCGGCACCCGGATCGTCGTTTTCTTGCCGTGGAACGCGTCCTCGAGCGCGATCTCGAGGTTGTAGCGAAGGTCGGCGCCGCGGGTCGACGACCGCTGTCGTCCACCACCCATGAACTCGCCGAACAGGTCGTCGAAAATATCCGAGAACGACGCGGCGAAGTCCTGCGCTCCTGGCCGAGCGCCCATGCCGCCCTGGGTGAACGCGGCGTGGCCGAAGCGGTCGTAGGCCGCGCGTTTTTCTTCGTCGCGCAGCACGTCGTAGGCTTCGGACAGCTCTTTGAACCTCTCTTCGGCCGCTTTGTCCCCCGGGTTGCGATCCGGGTGGTACTGCATGGCGAGCTTGCGGTAGGCCTTCTTGATGGTGGCCTCGTCGGCTTCGCGGCCGACGCCCAGCAGTTCGTAAAAGTCCTTCGCCATGATCCGGCGCGCCCCTTACCTAGCGCTGCGGATAGGCCGCCCCCGGCCGCATGTTGCGGCGAGGGCGGCCCGATCCCCCAATCTGCGCCGCTCGTCCTTTAGGACGCGCTTCCCTTCTTCTTGTCGTCCGGAACTTCCTCGAAATCGGCGTCGACGACGCCGTCGTCCTTCTTTTCGCCACCCGCATCGCCGCCAGCGGGGCCCGCGCCCGGTCCGGTGCCGCCAGCTGCTTGCTCGGCTTGCGACTTGTACATGGCTTCCCCGAGCTTCATCGCGTGACGCATCAGCGTTTCGGTCTTCGACTTGATCTCGGCCAGGTTATCGCCGTCCTTGACGCCCTTGAGTTCGGCGATGGCGGCTTCGATCGCCTGCTTGTCGCTGGCACCGATCTTCTCTCCGGCCTCGGCCAAGTTGCGCTCGGTCTGGTGGACCGCCGCATCGGCCTGGTTGCGGGCCTCGACCAGTTCGCGCCGGGCCTTGTCCTCCGAGGCGTGCGCCTCGGCGTCCTTCACCATGCGTTGGATCTCGGCCTCCGACAGGCCGCCCGAGGCTTGGATTCGGATCTGCTGCTCCTTGCCCGTGCCCTTGTCCTTGGCCGAGACCTGGACGATGCCGTTGGCGTCGATGTCGAACGTGACTTCGATCTGCGGCACGCCGCGTGGTGCCGGCGGCAAGCCGACGAGGTCGAACTGGCCCAACAATTTGTTGTCGGACGCCATTTCGCGCTCGCCCTGCTGCACGCGGATGGTCACGGCCGACTGACTGTCCTCGGCGGTCGAGAACACCTGGCTCTTGCGTGTCGGGATCGTCGTGTTGCGATCGATCAGCTTGGTGAACACGCCGCCCAGCGTCTCGATCCCGAGCGACAGCGGCGTCACGTCGAGCAAGAGGACGTCTTTGACCTCGCCCTTGAGCACGCCGGCCTGGATCGCCGCGCCGATCGCCACCACCTCGTCGGGGTTGACGCCCTTATGCGGCTCGCGCCCGAACAGCGTCTTGACGGTCTCGACCACCTTCGGCATGCGGGTCATGCCGCCGACCAACACGACCTCGTCGATCTCGCCGGCGGTGAGGGACGCGTCCTTGAGCGCCTTCTTGCACGGCTCGATCGTCTTCTGGATGAGGTCGTCGACCAGCGCTTCGAGCTTGGCGCGGGTGATCTTCATCGTCAGGTGCTTGGGACCCGAGGCGTCGGCGGTGATGAACGGGAGGTTCACCTCCGTCTGCATCGCGCTCGACAGCTCGATCTTGGCCTTTTCCGCGGCCTCCTTGAGGCGCTGCAGGGCCAAACGATCCTTGCGCAGGTCGATGCCGCCGGTCTCTTTCTTGAACTCGTCGGCCAGGTAGTTCATCAGGCGAATATCGAAGTCTTCGCCGCCGAGGAACGTGTCACCGTTCGTCGACTTCACCTCGAACACCCCGTCGCCGATCTCGAGGATCGACACGTCGAACGTGCCGCCACCCAAGTCATAGACGGCGATGGTCTTGCCCTCCTGCTTGTCGAGCCCGTAGGCGAGCGCGGCGGCCGTCGGCTCGTTGATGATGCGCAGAACCTCGAGGCCCGCGATGCGGCCCGCGTCCTTGGTCGCTTGGCGCTGGGCGTCGTTGAAGTAGGCCGGAACGGTGATGACCGCTTGGGTCACTTTCTCACCGAGGAAGGCCTCGGCGGTTTCCTTCATCTTTATCAGAATGAAGGCCGAAATCTGGCTCGGGCTGTGCTTCTGGCCGCGGACGTCGACCCAGGCGTCGCCGTTATCGGCCTTGACGATCTGATAGGGGACGAGGCCCTTGTCCTTCTGGGTCATCGGGTCGTCGTAGGTCCGCCCAATGAGGCGCTTGATCGCGAACAGGGTCGCTTCCGGGTTGGTGACCGCCTGACGCTTCGCGGCCTGGCCGACCAGTCGCTCGCCGTCCTCGCTGAAGGCGACCATCGAGGGCGTGGTGCGCATGCCTTCGGCGTTCTCGATCACCTTGGGGGCTTTGCCCTCCATGATCGCGACGCACGAATTCGTCGTTCCGAGGTCGATACCGATGACTCTGGCCATTACTGCTCTCCTTTGCGGCGGATCCATCGTCGGGCCCCGCGCAGGCAGCCCAGGGGATCCCCTTATGTGCCAACAACCATATGCGGCGAGCGGTTATATAGGCGGAGGGCGGCGGGCCTACAAGGCGGCCGGCCCTCGAATCTTGCGCCAATTGGTCCCTTGCGATGATCGTCTCCGCGTCCTACCGAACGGACATTCCGGCCTTCTACGGGGATTGGTTTGCCCGGCGCTGGACCGCGGGGTCTTGCCAGGTTCGGAGCCCCTACGGTGGTCCGCCGAGCACCGTGGCGCTCGGGCCTGAGGTGGTCCGCGGCCTGGTGTTCTGGACGCGGAATGCCCGCCCGTTTTTTCCGGTCCTGGCCGGACTCGCGGATCAAGCGGTGCCCTTTGTCGTTCAGTACACCCTGACCGGGTATTCCCGCGCCCTCGACCGTTCGGTGCCGGCCCGGGACCACGGCATTGCTGCAATCCGTGAATTGGCGCGGCGCTATGGACCGGACGCCGTCGTCTGGCGCTACGACCCGATCGTGCTGACCACGGTCACCCCACGCCAATGGCATCGCGAGACCGTGACGATCCTCGCCGCGGCGCTCGCTGGCTCGGTGAACGAGGTCGTGGTGTCGTTCGTCGAGCCCTATCGCAAGACGGCGCGACACCTCGCGACGCTCGCCCGAACCGACGGCATCGTGTGGCGCGATCCGGTGCCCGATGAGAAACGCGCCATGCTCGAAGAGATGGCCGGTGACGTGGCCGCACACGGGATGCGGCTGACGCTTTGCACGCAGCCGCTGCTCGTGACCGAGCACCTTCCCGCCGCCCGCTGCATCGATTCGCAGCGGTTGTCGTTGGTCGCTGGCCGCGCGATCGAGGCCCGGGAGAAGGGCAACCGACCGGGTTGTCGCTGTGCCGAGTCGCGCGATATCGGGCGCTACGACACTTGCCCGCATGGCTGCGTGTATTGCTACGCCGTGGATTCCCGCAATCGCGCGGTGCAATACCAGCACGATCACGATCCGCGCCAAGCGGCCCTGTGATTGCGGCAATAGCGACCATGGTGCCCGCGAACCACCAGACTACTATTGCGCCATGCGCTGGTTGCTGCTGCTCGTTCTTCTTGGGATATCCGCGCCACCGCCCGCCGCCGCACAGGAGTGGCGACACAACGGCGTCGTCATTCTCGACGTCTGGGCGCGGGCGACGCCGCCACGGGCGCGCACGGGCGCGGTCTATCTCACGATGCGAAACGAATCGGCCGGCGATGTCCGCCTGACCGGCGCCACGTCCCCACGGGCGCCGCGCATCGAACTGCACACGACCCGGATGGCGGGCGATGTCGCGCGCATGGAGCGGCAGCCGGGAATCGCCGTCGCACGGGGGGCCACCGGTGAACTCAAGCCCGGAGGCGCCCACATCATGCTGATGGGTTTGGCAGCGCCGCTCAAATCGGGGGACACCTTCCCGTTGACGTTGACGTTCGGCCCGGGCGATTCGATCGAGGTGCTGGTGGCCGTCCGTTAGAGCGCGATTCTCTTAGGTTGAAGCATATCCGGCGTTGGTGAGGTAGTTGGCGCACTCTTGAGGGGAGAAGGCCTCGAGGAGTTGACCGATGCCTCGCCAGGTCGCCTCGGGGGTTCGGGCATCG